>ENA-ORXR01000192-ORXR01000192.1-marine-metagenome-genome-assembly--contig:-NODE-192-length-94704-cov-6.375210_pt1 | contig 94704 bp, 79 predicted proteins | sample MGYA00237866_ERZ511479 | MGnify/ENA metagenome assembly ERZ511479
GTAAAAATTCCGTGCGGCGCCTTATATACTGCTCTATAAGCTTCTGGACTCGAAATTTTATGCAATAGCAGGGTAAAGTAACCTTCAATGCTTAATCCCTTCTTACATTGAACTTTTATCAGTCAGCCATTGAAGTAATCAGTCTGCGAAATTGACTAGTCATAGAATATGCAGCCAGTTGCAATAGTCTTTCCGCTTACCGATAGCCATGTATCAACTTGTTGGGTTCTGACAGTCAATCGCCTGCATCATTGGTGTAGTCACAAAAATAGTACTCATTCGTATCATCTGTGTTCACAGCACCGAAAATACCTGAAACAGCCACAAATGTATCAGCTCCTGCCTGCTGCATTATAGGCATCTGTTTCGAGTGCCGCAGTAATTACCATGCCGACGGTATTCGACGAGAAGATTAATCGCGAGCAATAGATTTATCTTGAGGTGTATTATGTGTAATAATACAGTGGCTACACAAAGCTGAGAGCGGCCCGCTTGTTTTCACTTCAACCCTCGTCAGGTATTCCCATCTACCAACAGATCATCAACCAGGTAGGTCGCCAGATTGCCACCGGCGCTCTGGCCGCGGGGACCAGTTTGCCCTCGGTGCGAAGTATCGCCAGTGATCTGGGTGTTAATCCCATGACCGTTTCCAAAGCCTATTCAATTCTGGAGCGGGATGGGGTGGTAGTGCGGCAACCAGGTGTTGGCATGTTAGTGAGTCAAAACACACAGAGCCCAACAGATCTACTAAAACCCATAGCTGCTGAACTTGCAGAGAGTGCACGCGAATTGGGGATGGAGCAAGAACAACTTTTGACGCTTGTAGCTAGTCAATGGAAAGGAGACAAAGAATGAACTATCCACTTAGCGTTACGAATGTGCATGCTGGATACAACAACAGACACAACATTGCCGAGATGATGAAGGGGGCTTCCTTGCATCTTCATGTGGGGAGCATTAACGGCTTGTTGGGGCGCAACGGAAGTGGCAAAACCACATTGATTCGAGCTGCCCATCAGAATACGCTGGGAATGGCACTGACCCTCCCGCCATCCCGGAACTACCGCTCCCACTACAGTCGACAAGGAAAAGAGCTACCACAATCATATTATTTCGACATTTTATGCATTACTCTGAAGGCGAAAAAAAGGCTGGTGCACTTTCTACGCCGGACATCGTCAGGGCTGAATGTGGTATTGATAGGGCCAGACAAATTTTTTAAGCAGCCAATGACAATAGAACTTGAACAAAGCATTCAAATGTCAGTCGGTAATGCGTCTGACTTCGTCTGATAACAATGAAAACCACAGGAGAATCCACAGTGAAAAAAACATTGAACTCGCTTGCATGTGCAAGTGCTCTTGCGTTGCTGGCCGGTACTGCCAACGCAGCCGAGAAAATCAATATTGGCGCGCCATCGTGGACCGGAGCGCAAGCCATTGCGCATCTGGTACAGGAAATAGTCGTATCCCGTATCGGCGGGGAAGCTAATCTGGTACCAGGCAACAACGCCGCTATCTTTCAGGCAATGGACGATGGCAAGGGTGATATCGATATGCACCCGGATGTCTGGCTTCCCAATCAGAAAAGCTTCACAGACAAATATGTCGACGGCACCGGCAATGTTTCCTTGTCAGAGAATGCCTACGAAGGCAAACAGAGCTTCTGTGTATCAGAACAGTTTTCAGAAGCCCATGACGTGACTTCTATTTTTGATCTGGCACGTCCGGAAATCGCCAAACTCATGGACGCTGATGGCAACGGTCTTGGCGAGATATGGATTGGCGCACCGGGTTGGGCGTCCGCCAATGTCAATGAAGTGAAAGTTCGAGACTACGGCCTGATGCCGTTTATGGAACCCATTCGCGCCGACCAGGCAGTTATGACAGCGACAGTAGGTGATTCCATTGAAAAAAATATTGGCTATGCGTTTTATTGTTATTCGCCTCATGCCATCTGGTTCCAACACGATATTGTGCGATTGTCAGAGCCTGAATTCGATCCTGAAAAATACACGGCTCTACAACCTGATGAAGATCCTAACTGGTTCGAAAACTCCAAGGTCATGACCGAAGATGCACTAAAGCAAGTGCAAATCGCCTACTCCAATACCCTGGCTGATCGATCCCCTGCCATTGCAGACCTTGTACAAAACATTCAACTGACAGGTGATGATGTGTCGCAATTTGCGTTCGAAATTGAAGGTGGTAAAGATGCGGCCGACGTGGCAAAAGCCTGGGTGGAGGCCAACACGGACAGAGTTGATGGCTGGTTAGGCTTGTAGCACCAGAAGACTGTCTACGCACCAGCGAACTGTGCTTGATGCATCAGCACAGTTTGCCGATTTGCACCCGTAAGATAGTACTTCTGACGGGTGTTGCAGACTAACTCCGTACACGCAACGATGTTTTAAAACCGACGTGTTTTTGTTGGGGCCACACCAATTAACGACGAGAGAATACAGTCTTGGTATCAGTAAGCTCACCCGGGACGCAGCCGCCTGGAGGCAGCGCCATTGAAATCGCAGGGATCTGGAAAATTTTTGGCAAACGAGCCAACGAGGCACTGGCCGCTGCTCAATCAGAACCGCTGGGTAAGGATGAGATTCTCGAACGTTTTAACTGTGTGGTGGGAGTGGCAGATGCCACCATGAGCATCCAGCCGGGCGAAATTTTTTGCGTCATGGGTCTTTCCGGTAGCGGCAAGTCCACCCTGGTCCGGCATATTAACCGACTGCTGGAACCCTCTGCCGGTAGTATCCATGTCAATGGCGAAGATATCATGGCGATGGGCGATAGCGCCTTGCGCAAATACCGTAACGAACACATTTCCATGGTATTTCAGAACTTTGCCCTGATGCCGCATCGATCAGTAATAGATAATATTGCTATGCCACTGGAGATTCGTGGTGTGAACAAAAACCAGCGTATGGAAACAGCTCAACGCACAATGGAGCTGGTAGAACTCACCCAATGGGGAAACAAATTTGCCCATGAACTATCAGGCGGCATGCAGCAACGTGTAGGCCTTGCAAGAGCACTCGCGGCCGACCCTGAAATTTTATTGATGGACGAACCGTTCAGCGCCCTGGACCCCCTGATTCGACGTCAATTACAAACCGAATTCATGCGTCTTGCTGCAGGATTCAATAAGACGACGGTTTTTATCACACACGATCTGGATGAGGCGGTACGCATCGGTGATCGCATATCGATCATGCGTGATGGCCGTGTCATCCAGACAGGCACGCCTGCCGATATCGTCATGCACCCCGCTGATGATTATGTCGCAGAGTTCGTGGCTGGAATATCAAGACTCAAAATAGTCAAGGCCTCTGCAGTCATGCAGCCTATAGAGCATTACGAACAACAGCACGGTGCACTGAATGGAGAGGCAGCTTGCTTTGATGAAAGCACAAGTCTGGGAAAGTTAATTGACGCCTCGCTAGCCACCAACCACCCTTTGGCTATCGTCAATGCCCATGGTAGCCGTATTGGCGCAATAACTCGAACAGATTTACTAAGAATCGTAGCTGACGGCAACGAGGCTGACTGAATCATGAATATACCCTCAAGCAGCCTTGATGCGTCAGAAGACAGCGACTATCGTAATGCTCTGATTGCCGAATTTGTTCAAAGCGGCGTCGCATACTATCAACGGCAATTCGCAAGAATAGGAGGCAAATCCGGATTTTGCCTTACCTTTAATCTGGCGGCAGCGCTTCTGGGTCCAATCTGGTTTGGCATGCGTGGTCTATGGAATTGGGGTTTGCCATTTGTCATTCTAGAGACCATGGCGATGGTGCAACTGGGACGAGGTCTGTTCGGGGATCTTGGCTCCGAGGCTCGAGCCAGGATCGTAGACATAGAAGGTACCTTGAAATTTCGACAGGAGCAGCTGCAGTCGGCGATCGAAAAACAATCCGACAAGGTGGAAGTATTTGAGCGCGCTATAGCGTCACTGGAAACAGCTATCGCAGACATCGCTCAGGAAGCTGCTATGGCTGAAGCCTCAGCAACCAACGTGGCCCTTGTGGGTCTGGGCCTGTTACTGATCGTCAAACTTTTCGAAGGTTTGGTAGCCAACAGCGTACTGGAAAAACGTTTTTCACATTGGCTATCTGACAGATCAACCAGTGCAGGTATGAGCACACCCCGCACGTTCGTAGCGGCAGGCTTTGTACTGGTGGTGTTCGCAGTAAGCACGGTACATTTCGCATTTCCGGGCGCTGTGCAGTGGTTGAGTACCTTTCCTACAGACCCGCAGATTCGTCTAGGCGCTATAACGGGTATTGAGGCGTCTTTCGATTTTATCAAACGTAATGGACGCTTTTTATTCGAATCAGTGTCTTTGGGTATTCGTGTTGTACTGGATTATCTTGAACTCGTTTTCGTGTCTTCGCCCTGGCCGGTTGTGGCGAGTTTTATCATTATGCTGACGTGGCTATCTGCAGGGGTTGGTGCATGTGTGGCGGCAGGATTATTTCTGTCCTACATGGGGCTATTCGGTTTTTGGGAAAAGGCCATGACAACGCTTGCGCTGTTGGGTACGGCGGCCATGCTCTCGATTTGCATTGGCATACCGCTGGGTCTGTTCTGCGCTCGACGACCCAGGCTCTATGCATTCATACGCCCGGTTATGGATTTCATGCAAACAATGCCCTCATTCGTTTTCATGATTCCGGTCATCGCGTTTTTCAGCGTTGGTAAACCCGCAGCGGTTATTACCACCATGATCTTCGGTGGCACACCTGTTGTACGTTTGACAGTTCTGGGAATGCGCGGTGTACCCGAATCCATACGCGAGGCGGCGATCGCCTTTGGCGCTTCACGCTGGTACCTCCTGACCAAAGTCGATTTACCCCTGGCTGCGCCATCAATACTGGCTGGTGTTAACCAGACCATCATGTTGAGCCTGGCGATGGTGGTAGTGGCATCCTTGATTGGCGCAAAAGGACTGGGGGAAGATGTACTCGAAGCCTTGCAATACTCTTCAGTAGGTCAGGGAATTCTGGCAGGATTTGCGATATTGTTTTGCGCCATGATTTTAAACAGAGTGATACAGGGAAAAATCGACTAGCCAAATGTAAATGGATTGCTTGTGGATTATCTACGCGCTAATAGCGGTGGGCAGGCGAGAGATACTGTGCGACACAATGACAACTACCGCTACCTGGTTGACATTGCCTGCAGTGCTGCGGGCCTTCGAGCTCGGTTTCGTCGTAGAATACCAGTGTGCAACATAAGCTGACCGAAGAGATATCTGATGACGAACCAGCACCGATTCAAAACCGCTCTCGCAGGACTTATCCTGTTGTCCTTCACGAGTCTGGTCAATGCGCGTGACTATCTCGTTGAAGTTGTCATATTCGAGACAATCGCGGGGCAGCAACTCACTGCAGGTGGGCTTTTCTACCCGCGTATTGAAAAAAGTCTGCGACTGGGCACAGAGGATGCCGTAGCCAAGGGTTTTCTGCCATTGGAGCAGAACCTTAAGTTGACTGAGAATGCTGCCTCTATTGCGGCCTCCAGCCAATACCGGCTACTGCGACACTTGGCCTGGCGCCAACCGGGCCTGGACGACAGCGAGGCACGAGCCGTTCGCATAGCGCTAGGTGACACTATACCCATGTTCATTCCAGAGGAACTTGGTGCTTACCCTGAGTTTTTCCCAGGATCTGCAAGCGCCACGCCTGAGCGTGCGCAGTCGATCAACACCAATGTCATCAAAGGGTCTATTAAAGTACGTCTGGGCCGTTTTCTACATATGGATGCTCGACTGACGTTCACCGATGAGCAAACCGGACAAAGCTTCAGATTGGCGCAGAGCCGAAAAATGCGTAGTGGCGAGCTGCATTACATCGATAACCCCCGCTTTGGTCTGTTAACGAAAATTACTCCACTGGACGACGATTCCGACACGGCAGCTGAGGAGGAGTCCACAGATAACGCTCAAGAGGCACCTGAATAGGGGCAGATGGCTAGATTACTGCCGATTTATTCAGTCAGGGTTCAGTACGTGCTGGGTAATCTGGCGCCTGTTGTGGCTACATCGCCACCGAAACACCCGTACAGGAGAAAATCATGACAGTCTTGATCCGCAAACAAGTCCTAGCGCCGATTCTGGCAATCATGGTCGGCGTTACCACCGTCCTGGTAACCGGCAGTGTACAGGCGAACGATAGACGCCTTGCCGATGATCGTTATACAGAATTCGCAGACGTTATCGACGTCAGGCCTGTTTATCAGAATATCCGTGTACGCGAACCTCGTCAGGAATGCTGGACAGAAACAAGGCAGCGCATCATCGGCTATGAGTCACCGCGCTATGAACGACACCAGGCGTATCGGACCGAGCCGCGGCACTCTTCAGGTGGTGCGGTCGTAGGCGGCCTGATTGGCGGCGTCATCGGTAATCAGCTGGGTCGTGGTCATAGCAGTAGTTCACGCGCTGGCGCTACCATTGCAGGTGCCATTATCGGCGGAGCGGTTGGAAATGAGGCGCGTGGCAATGTCAGTCGTCATCGCAGGCCGCAGCAGTCCCATCCTCGCCAGGGCGCTCCAATATATGAGACAGAGGAATTCGAGCGATGCAAGGAAGTTTCTGAATCACGATTGGAACAACGCATTCAACACTACGATGTCACCTATCGCTATAACGGGCGGACGTTCACCACGAGGACCAAGCGTGATCCGGGTCGTCAAATTGAATTACAGGTAGCTGTGTCGCCTGCCAGACAATAGGATCAAATTGTGAATAAGCGCCATCACCAGACATCTCTTTCCAGCAAGCTGCAAACTGTTGCACTGGTCGTGGCACTTGTTCTCTCTGGATCCACGCTACCGGTGCATGCCGCTGGGGCATCCACTGCGCAACAAGCAGCCCAGGTAGCGCTAAAACAAAGTGGCGGCAATGGCAAAGTGCTTGGAGTCAGCACCGAAACTGATGGCAACGGGCGCCAGGTTTTCGCTGTAAAGGTTCTTAGTAATGGTCGGGTGCGTGTCGTGCGCGTCCCCAAAAGCTAGGCATATATCGGAAAGATTCACCATGCGAGCACTGGTTGTAGAAGACGAACCCACACTGCGCGAGCAACTGGTAGGCACACTGCGTGAACAGGGCTTTGCCATCGATCAGGCAGGAGATGGCGAAGAGGGTCTTTATCTTGCGCAGAACATGCCCCTTGATCTGGCTATCATTGATCTTGGACTTCCCGGTAAAGATGGGTTATCACTAATTCAGAATCTGCGTAAAAAAAACATGACGTATCCCGTGTTGATTCTCACCGCACGTGACACCTGGCAAGACAAAGTCGATGGTCTGGAAGCCGGTGCAGACGACTATCTCACCAAGCCTTTTCATATGGAAGAGTTGCTTGCCCGTATTCGCGCGCTGTTAAGACGCACCGGGGGGTGGACCGATTCTGTGATGCAATTTGACAGGCTCAGCATCGACACCCGGGCACAGCAGGTTAAAGTTGATGATCAGTTAATCGAGCTCACCGCCTATGAATACCGGGTATTGATTTATCTGGCGACTAACGGTGGTGAGGTTATCAGCAAAAGCACTCTGCTCGATCATCTCTATGAGGAAGATACCGATCGCGATCCGAATATTCTGGAAGTGTTTATTCGCCGTTTGAGACAAAAACTTGACTCAGATAAAACCCTGAATCCGATAGAAACTCTCCGCGGTCGAGGATACCGTCTCGCACTGGAACGCAGCTGAATTCGACAGCATAAATAGTGTGATACCTGCGTGCGATCCATAACTTCACGGCTTGTCATTGGCACTAGCGTCTTCATTGCTGTTTTTATTGTCTTGCTTGCTGTGTCCATTTCCTATTCGGTGCGTGAACGTGCAGAGGCGGCTCGCTTCGATGCATTGAAAGGTGTGGTTTACGGTATTCTGGGAGCAACCGATATTGACGGCAATGCGCAATTGACGGTAAGCGGAAATAGCTTGCCGGACGATAATCTGAATAACTTCAATGCCAATTTATATGCCGAGCTGATAGGCAATGATCGATCAGTGTTATGGCAAAGCAATTCAACGATTACCCCACTACCGACAACGCGCATACGCCCCATCAACGACTGGATGTTCGAGAAGGTGACAAACGATGAGGGTGTCGATCTACTGCGCGTGCAGTACGTCATTGCCTGGGAACTGGGCAATGGCGAAGAACTGCCATTCATTGTGCATGTTGCAGAAAATGTCGAGGACCTGAGTAGCCAGCTTAAGCGATTCGACCGTGTATTGTGGTTAGCACTGCTGGCCGTTGCCCCCATTCTGCCAATTGTGCAGTTCGTCATGCTACGCATATCTCTCAAACCGCTTCGCGATATTGGCGACCAGATCGATGAGATAGAACAAGGCCAACGTGATGCTCTGAGTGACAGTGTACCTATTGAACTGCAACCACTGACCGGTAGTCTGAACACCTTGCTTCTAACAGAACGTGAGCGGCATAATCAATACAAGAATCTGCTGGGTGATCTTAGCCATAACCTGAAAACTCCCATATCCGTGCTACAGAATATTGGCGAGAAAAACCTGGTGGACGGCAAGAGTATTCTGCAGCAAACGCAGCAGATGAAAAGCTCTCTGGAACGCTATGCTCAACGTGCTACCGTAAAAACCCCGCGCTACCTGTCGGCACCCATACAGATACTTCCGATTATCAGCCGCATGACGCAGTCCCTGAACAAGCTGTATGACTCCACTGCTGTAAATTTTTCCACAAAGGTAGATGAACAATTTACGGTTCGCATGGATGAGGCTGATGTGTTGGAGGTACTAGGCAATCTGCTGGAGAATGCCTGTAAATACGGCGCTCAGCTCGTTGAAATCAGCCAGGTGGACGGACAGAACGCTTTGGTCATCAACGACGATGGCCCGGGCTGGCCAAGTGGTGATTTATCACAGATTATTCAAAGAGGTGTTCGCGCCGACACGCACACCAGCGGTCAGGGTATAGGACTTGCCGCCAGCGATCAGATCATGCGCTCTTATGGCGGGAGACTTGAATTGTTGCGTCTGGATGACGGCGGTGCTCAAGTGCGGTTGCATTTCTCATGAGCTGAGTTAGCCTAAGGTTGTATCTGTATACCAGGACAGCCCGCCAACATCAGGGATAAGCAATAATATATCCCAGCCAGCACGCATAATCTTCAGCCTGATCGGTCGCAACATATTCATCCAGTGCTTCGTCAGTCTTGGCATCGAACTTTTGCCGATAGACAACACTTTTGCTGTACCCGGCTTCAGCCAGAATATCCCGTAATTCACGCGCACCCCAGACACGCCAGGTGTAGCTAAAGGCCTTTTTCATCCTTGACTTGTCGGGGAAGTGAAAATGAATATGGCACTTAAGCTCGTTGGTGATAGCATTGAATTCAGCTTGTTCCCAGATATATTTGAAGCCATCAACCTTGCGCTTCTCTTTCTGGGTCTGATAACACTCGGAACCTCCAAAGACATCCAGAAAGAGTAAGCCATCATCTTTCAAGGCTTCACGGGTTCGCTTGAAATACTCCAGCATGGTAGATCGTTCCTGAAAGAACCAGTAGCTGAAGTTGTAGGCCTGAAGAATATCAACCTTGGCGGTTTTGACTTTGAGCACGTCGTCTTCGATCAGTTCGATACGCTGCTTTTGACTTTCGGTCAACTTGGCGATGTTATGCTTTTCGCTCCAATCCAGAACCTCAGGATCGAAATCGACAGCAACTGCTGTATTGCCCTTTCGCCGTTTTACCCAACGGCATGACGAGATAGCAGTGCCTGCAAAATCTTCACGCATGCTGGCGGGTTTTCTTCCTCGGATCTGCTTGAACGTGGTGTCGATGAAATCCAGTTCGAAATCGGGGTTTTGTACAGATGCCTGATAAAGCAGATGTCTATCTGCTGTTTCTGCCATGGTTGGCTGGTCATTTTTTTTTGCTGCGCCCATGCGCTATACCCTGCTTGCCGGTTTGGAGTAAACGCTGGCAAGTCTACACGCTGTAGAGATTGTTTGCTTAGGGTCCGTCCCATAATAAATTGAGCATCTCAGGTGCTCAGGCGCTCGTCCAGCAAGGCGTGAGAAGGGCGAATAGCGGGCTATTCAACCGCCGAACAACACAGCGGGCCGAGATGCATGGGCGCCCGAGATGCTCAAGTTATTGTGGGACGGGCCCTTAAGGCAAACTAGTGTTTTATGCCGACACCACGATTTAGCAGAGTGATAGCAACGCTTCCCAGCACGACAATAAACGCAAGGATCACCATAAAACTCGTCCAGATAGGTATATCGCTGGCACCCAGTATCCCGTACCGAAATCCATTGACCATATACAGCACAGGATTGAATAGCGAGGCATTTTGCCAGAACGGTGGCAGCAAGCTGATGGAATAGAACACACCACCCAGATAGGTCAATGGCGTAAGAATGAAGTTGGGAACAATAGAAATATCATCGAAAGACTTGGCGAAAACTGCATTGATAAGTCCTCCTAAGGAGAACATCATGGAAGTCAGAATGGCAACGGCTACAGTGATGAAAGGATGCACAGGGGTTATATCTGAGAAGAACAGTGACACAGCCGCCACCAACGAACCGACCAGAAGTCCGCGAGCCATACCGCCCACCACATAACCCACAAGAATGGTCAAATTACTAACGGGCGACACCAATAGCTCTTCAATATAATTTTGCATTTTGGAACTGAAGAATGAGCTCACGACATTGGCGTAGGAATTGATGATCACCGACATCATGATAATGCCTGGCACAATGAAGTCGATATAGCGAAAGCCATCCATATCGCTGATACGAGAACCGATAAGGCTGCCGAATATCAGCATGTATAACACCGCATTGATAGAGGGCGGCACAATGGTCTGAACCCAAATGCGGGCAAAGCGCCGAACCTCTTTGCGAACAATGGTCTGGAGGGCGATGCGATTGACCGCAAGCAGATCAACAGGTGTTTGCGTTTTGGGCTGTTTGCTTATTACTCCGTCACTGGCACTCATGAGGGTTTAGATTCCTTGTGACTGACCAGACGCATGAAAAACTCTTCCAGTCGGTTACTCTTGTTTCGCAAACTGGTGACTTCGATACCTGCATCGCTCAAGCGCTGAAACAGGCTGTTAATGGTCTCACCTTTGGGCACATCAACTTCCAGGCGTTCAGCATCGCGCACTCTGACGCTGAATGGCTTGATTGCGGGTGCAACGCTCGGATGGCCTTTCGTGTCTAGCACAAACGTCTCAAGCATGGAACGACTGAGTAGTTGCGACACTGCACCCTGCTCGACTATTTCGCCACGATCAATAATAGCGACATTACGACACAGCGCCTCCGCTTCCTCAAGGTAGTGCGTGGTAAGGATAATCGTGGTGCCATGTTGCTCATTCAGCTCAGTCAGGAATTCCCACATTGAACGTCTGATCTCAAGATCGACACCAGCGGTAGGCTCGTCCAGAATCAGCAATCTGGGCTCATGAATCAATGCTCTTGCTATCATGAGACGGCGCTTCATACCACCTGAAAGCTCGCGAGCGGCAGCTTTTCGCTTGTCCCAGAGATCAAGCTTTTTCAGATAATACTCAGCCCGACGTAAAGCCTCTGGTCGAGCAATGCCGTTGTAGCCTGCCACATTAAGAATGGTCGGCAGCACAGGCTCGAAAACATTGAAGTTAAATTCCTGAGGGACGAGTCCGATGCTGGCTTTGGCCGCCTCTTTCTGGTGATCAATGTCGTAATCGAATATTCTGACCTGACCAGCGCTCTTGTTTACAAGTGAGCAGATAATACCGATAGCAGTCGACTTGCCTGCGCCGTTAGGGCCGAGCAAGGCAAAAAAGTCGCCTTGAGGGACATCAAGGTTTATGCCTTTCAAGGCACGCATATCGTTACCGTATGTCTTTTCCAGACCGGATATGGACAAAGCATTCATAGGTAGGGCATACGTAAGGCAAAGCCTTTCATGATACCAAGAATCGTTTGTGAAGAATGCTTAAGCAACAACGCGCGGTTTGCACCTATGGACGCAAAATGACGTTACTTACCTGCTCTATCGGCTCATTGACAGGATTAAGCATGCTGTCGGCCGCCATATAACGTCGATAATTAGCCTGGACCTTGACTACATAAGCCTGAGTTTCAGCGAAAGGCGGGACGCCTTTGTATCGTCTGACATTACCGGGACCCGCATTATAGGCAGCTAATGCAAGCTCCAGAGTGTCAAACTCTTTCTGTAAGGCTGCAAGATAACGGACGCCTGCCCTAATATTTTGTGCAGGATCGTGGGGATCATTAACTTTTAGCCAGACTGCGGTATCAGGCATTAGCTGCATCAGTCCCTGAGCCCCAACGGGAGATAGAGCCTTATTGTTGAAACACGACTCTTCTGTTATCACAGCCTTTACCAGATGACGATTGACCGCATATTTGTCAGCATAGGCGTAGATCATGTCCCTGTAGCGATCGGCACGTTGCGCCACGGCCTGCGGTGTCAGTCCCATGCAGCGGACTCGTGCGATTGGCTCCACACCCGCCTGTTCGCCCCGCTGATCACGCCAGGCGACCAATCGGGCCCAGGGACCGGGGGCTGCAAACGGTGAGGGCTTCGGTTTTTTGTGGGTGCTTATCTCGGGAAATCCAACGCCGTGAAAAATTCCGGACACGGAATCTTGCATGTTTGCGTCGAGTAGATCCAGTGAAAGTAACCGTTGTGACAACCAGACACGACTATTTACAGTGCCATGTACAAACTCGAGCGGTTGACCGCTGGCAAGACTAACAGGCCGAATCGCAGGGCTGGATTGCACCACATCGACTTGCGTCTTTTTGATTTCTGGCACTCTGGAGATGAACTCAGCATCTGTAGCAATGGTATTCCATACGGAGCCTGGCATCAATTCATCGGGTGTAACCGTTAAATACTCTTTGTCGTTAATGACGGCTTGCGGCGCAGGCTCCTGCACACTCGTAGGTTGTTGCGGATCAGAAATACCGAGCAACATCGTGGTGGCCATACACAACATCGCCACACATGCCGTATCTGCCACACCTGTTTTTTGTCGGTAGATCGATGTCATGAGTTTCTATAGGATGAGTTGTTCGCTAAACTCGCTTGCACGGTCTGAACGACACAGAAAATTGCCTCTTTTTGGCAACAAACTGCCCTCGTACATCGGCGCATCAGGAAGCTACTTTATGGTTGTTGCTGTTATAAGTAGAAGTTGACATCGTCTTGTTGTCTTAATAACCGTGATAAGTAGTGTTCATAAGCTGTTACTCCGAAGCCAGATCGATAGTGGCCCTTTCTTTCTGCCAAAGTACCTCGCTACCGCCTTCATCCCGTGCTATGACGCGCGCAGTAACAAACAGCAAGTCTGACAAGCGGTTGAGATACTTCATGCTGAAAGGCGGTACATCTTCTTTGCGCTGCAGACTGACCACTAGCCGCTCTGCACGGCGACAGACGGTGCGCGCTACATGACAATTAGCCGCTGCCAGGCTGCCGCCGGGCAATATGAAATCCTTTAACGGCGGGAGCTGCTCATTGAAATGGTCCAGCGTGCCCTCGAGCCAGTCTATATGTGTCTGCTGGATGGCCTGATGGCCGGGTATGCATAGCTCGCCACCGAGGTCGAACAAGTGATGCTGAACCTCATGAAGTACTCGCTGCACATCAGCGGGGGTGCCATGCGCCAGAACAATGCCCAACACTGAATTGAGCTCGTCGGTGGTACCGTATGCAGCAACACGCGTACCATCTTTCTCCGTGCGGCTGCCATCACCCAGCCCGGTGGTTCCGTCATCGCCGGTTCGGGTGTATATCTTGGATAGTCTATTACCCATGCATTGCGGACCTGTAGTTCACGATCGTGAATTTGTCTAGTAACAGTATAATCAAATAACCCCCCCTTTTGAGGATTTCTTGTGCCCAGCCAAACACCCGTTGAAGAAACCATTTTCAGCAAGATCATCAGAAAGGAGCTGCCGTCGGACATGCTCTATCAGGACGATCTGGTTACAGCCTTCCGTGACATCAGCCCTCGCCTGCCCACCCACGTGCTCATCGTGCCAAACCGGCACATTCCGACCATGAATGATGTCACCGAGGCTGACGAGGTAGCCCTCGGCCGTATGCTCACGGTGGCACGTAAAATCGCCCAAGATGAGGGGATCGACCAACAGGGTTACCGTCTTATCATCAATAGCGGTGAACATGGTCGTCAGGAAGTCACTCACATTCACATGCACTTACTGGGTGGACACGACGTCGGCCCCATGATTTCGAAATAAAGTCGCCATGAGCACATACATCACCACCGACGATTTGCAACTGGCAATTGATGCAGCCCTTACGCTTGAGCGCCCGCTACTGATAAAGGGTGAGCCCGGCACTGGTAAAACAGAGCTTGCTATTGAGGTTGCCCGGCGTATGGGCGCGCCGCTACATAGCTGGCACATTAAATCAACGACACGCGCCCAGCAGGGTTTGTACGAATACGACGCTGTCTCGCGTCTGCGCGACTCACAACTGGGCGACGACAAGGTGGCAAACATTGGCAATTACATTGTTAAAGGGGTGCTTTGGGATTCCTTCGAATCAGAACAACGCGCGGTGGTTCTAATTGATGAAATAGACAAGGCTGATATTGAATTCCCCAACGATTTGTTGCAAGAACTGGACAAGATGTCATTCGAAGTCTACGAAACCCGTCAGAGCATCAGCGCTATAAAGCGTCCGTTGGTGATTATCACCAGCAACAACGAAAAAGAACTACCGGATGCTTTCCTGCGGCGCTGCTTTTTTCATTACATCGCCTTTCCAGACCGGCCAACCATGCAGCGTATCGTCGAATCACATTATCCTGAGATCAAACACGATCTTCTCAAAGCGGCTATGGATGTGTTTTTCGATCTCCGAGAGGTACCGGGTTTAAAGAAAAAACCGTCTACCTCTGAATTACTGGACTGGTTGAAACTACTGATTGCTGATGACTTGCCAGCCGAGGCGCTTGGCGCAACAGACATCCGCACTGTGCTTCCGCGAATGCATGGCGCTCTGCTAAAGAACGAACAGGATATCCACCTGTTCGAGCGGGTTATTTTTTTGCATAAGCAGCAGAACCGACGCTAACTCATGCTGCTGGACTTTCACGACAAGTTACGGGCCGCTGGCATAGCCATATCGCTCAGTGAATGGTTGATGCTGATGCGTGGTATGTCCATGGGATTGGGTACTCTGGATATCGATCGTTTCTATGCTTTTGCAAGGCTGGCGCTGATCAAGAACGAGGCTCTGTACGATCGCTTCGATCAGGTATTCTCTCTCTACTGGACCGGGCAAACACAAGCTTTCGATGAACTGATCGGATCACTGCAAACACCGATACCCAGCGAATGGTTACGTACGCTCGACAAAGATGCGTTAAGTGAAGAACAAAAAGCGCAGGTAGAGGCGATGGGAGGTTGGGACAAACTCATGGAAACTCTTGCCAAACGCCTTGAAGAACAAACCGAAGAGCATCACGGTGGTAGCCGATGGATTGGTACTGGAGGCACATCCCCGTTTGGCCATGGTGGCTACAATCCCGAAGGCATTCGCATTGGCAATGGCGCGAAGCGACAGGGAAAGGCTGTCAAAGTGTGGGAACAACGCCAGTATCGGGATCTGGATGGCAACAAGCAATTGGGCACCCGTAATTTTAAGATGGCGCTAAGAAAACTGCGCCGCCTTGCGCGGGACGGGCGACCGGATTCACTGGATCTTGATACAACCATCCGGGAAACCGCCAATAAGGCAGGGTTACTCGATATCCATATGCGAGCCGAGCGGCAGAACGCCGTCAAAGTCTTGCTGCTCATTGATATTGGCGGGTCGATGGATTATCACGCGCAGGTTTGTGAAACCTTGTTTAGCGCAGCACGTACTGAATTCAAACGCCTGGATACCTACTGGTTTCATAACTTCATCTACGAAAAGCTTTGGCAAGACAACGCCCGGCGCCACACGCAAACCACGCCCACACCCGAGCTACTGCGTCGGTTCGGACGCGATCATCGTCTTATAATTGTTGGTGATGCCACCATGAGCCCTTATGAGATTGCAGTACCGGGCGGTAGTGTAGAGCACTGGAACGAGGAACCCGGCGCACTGTGGCTGAAGCGTTTACAACAGGCCTTCCCACATTGCGTATGGCTCAATCCGGAATCACGCGAATGGTGGAATAACACGCCATCGATTCGCATGACGCACGAGCTTATGCAAAAACGCATGTATCCCCTTTCGGTTGATGGAATGCAGGAAGCGATAGATGCGCTGAAGGTTCCCATGAGCGGCATTACACTCAACGATCAGAATTCGTGATGCAACGCTATGCAATGCTGGTTGCACCATCCAGCAATCGCGTTTATAACGCAGCAGCAGATAAACTCGCTATTGCCGAACTGGACAGCTTCAACCAGTCTCAGCTATGCGAAAAAATCACCAACGCACAGATGACGCTTATAGCGGGGGTGAGTTATTTGTGCTTCGATTGCCAGCCGCTGACTCAAAGCGATCTCGCCTACCTGTCTAACCTTTCGTTTATCCATGCATTGTTTGAGTTAGAGGGGGTTGAGAAATCATTGCGCCTGATACCCACGCAGCTGACACCACTGAGCAAGTATGACAGCGACTTGTTGAGTATCCTTAAATTTGCCGGCAAGACTAACGAGCTGTTTACTCGACTGTTGTTAAACGTGACCCTGATGGCATCGTCCTCAGCGAAAGATATGACAACTCGACGACTGAGAGTGCTGGACCCTGTCTGCGGGCGGGGGACAACGCTCAATCAAGCGCTGATGTATGGCTATGACGCTGCCGGTATGGAAATTGACGCCAATGACTTTGATGTCTATAGCCAGTTTATTAACCGATGGCTAAAAGACAAACGACTCAAGCATAAATCCGATGCTGTGGTGCTTCGCAAGGATGGCAAGATACAAGCCCATCGCTTGACTATCCAACTGGCAGCCAGCAAGGAACAATACAAGGCTCGTGATATTCAAAAACTGGATATGGTATGTGCAGATACAGTGAATGCACGGGAGTTTTTCAAGACAGCCTCATTCGATCTTATTTTGGCCGATCTGCCGTACGGAGTAAAACATGGCAATTCTACAGCACAACTTTATTCAAAATCGCCCAAACAACTTTTGCAAGCTGCGCTGCCTGTCTGGGCTAAACTGCTTCGTCAGGGTGGGGCTATGGGATTAGCTTGGAACACTCATCTGGCAAAAAAGTCCGAGCTCACTGAGCTACTGGAATCTGCAGGCCTGCTTGTACATGCCTCAACAGCCAGCGATGAATTTCGTCACCGTGTGGACAAAGCGATAGTGCGAGATATTGTGGTAGCCACACGCCCCTGACAAGTTCCGATTGTGCCGACTACCAGGGAATGAAACTTGCATATTTTCCTGATGTGGGCGGCCCCTCTCATACACTTCGGACAACCAATCCAGACGGCTTAAACCGAATACTTGTTAAAGCCGGAGGTCGCAGGTGTCGCCCGCACCCCCCTTTTTTCAGTCTGGCAGGAACATCACGTTTGTGAAATCAACCATTTGCTGTCTGTCTCTTGCCGTCAGCCTGACAAGCTGTGGTCATCAATCCGAGGCTGACCAGACACTGCTCGACCAGACACAGCTTGACCTGGACAGTGCACAGCAGCAGACGCACAAAGGGGTAATGCTTATCGCTGATGCATTGATACCTCCACCACAACCAGTGCTATCAATTGATGCCATAGCTCAGAGGCTCGTATTTTCGTGGCAGCCCCATCACTCAGAACAACTGGCCAACTTGTACCAGCATGATTCGCTAACAGGTGAAGAGATACTGATACGTGGCGATATGACGTCGAATACTACAACGATATCGGTACCCAGTAACACACCCGGACGGGCATGGCATGATGAAAAGTTCCGCCTGGAGCTTTGTGATAAAACTGATTGCGTTAGCTCTGTGCGCATGACTGTAGATACCCTGGTTGCAAAAACTTCCCAAACGCTGAGGCCCAGTGTCTTCATTCAGGGAGAAAGGTTTGCATCGTCAGTAACGGCTAATCACGATGCCAGCATGATAGCCAGCACACTACCCGCAGAGGGTGCGGTGCAAATTCATTTTTATAATCAACAGCAATGGGTGGAGACCTCGCCTGTCAGCTTGGCCCTGACGACAACGCAGGAGCTGTTCGATGTCAGCAGCTCTTATACGGGAGACACTTTGGCCGCTCTTGTGCTTGACAACAACGACGACCAAATTGCAGCTCATGTACAGATACTGGAACGGCTAGGCGAGACGTGGATATCAACCAGCAAGCTAACAATCCCCGGCGGCACGACGATTGATAACGCTAGCCAGATTAGCTTATCTGCTAATGCTGACGAGCTATATCTCCACACACCAGAACAGCTATTGATATATCGTCGTCACGACATCGATTGGCGGCTGCAGCCTTTACTTTCAGCAACTCCCAATGGTCTGCTCGCTGCCACAGCTGTTAGTAAAAACCCGAATAGAGTGCACGCGGTTGTTCGCCAGACAGGTGCAATATGGTTTGTCATCTACCAGCTACAGAGCGAATCCAATGAACCTGAATGGATTGAGACTCATAGAGTTTCGCTACAAGGTATTGACAGTGACGACGACGTAGCGTTGCACAATCACACCGATGGCACCTCCATCATCGTCGCCGGCTGGGATACAGCTACACAACTGGAGCGCTCTGCTGTGTTATGGCGTTACCAATTGTTTAATAGCTCTCGAGACACCCAGGACCCTTTGCTGACGGTCACCGATTCATTACGCACAGCACCGACACAAGATGAGACGGCGCAGTTGCGATTTTCAGCCAGTGCAAATCTGGACCAGGTAGTTTTAGGCTGGCATTCGCCCGCAGGCGACGATGCGTTGGTGAAAACCTTTACCTTTAACGCACATCAACAACGCTTTAGAGTGGCTCTGGAGCTGCCTCACGCGTTGAGCACCTTGGCAAAACAAAGTTTTGCCAAGGATGTTTTACTATCAGGAGATGGCAGCACATTGTTGGTAGCAACACTACCGGGCACAGCGACATCACCGGAAAATCGAGCAGGTGAACTCCACGTTTTCCGATAGTTCCTAAGTCGATGCCACAATAGGGTACGCGCTTAACAAACGTCGAACGTCGAGAAGAATAGCCTGATTGGGTTCTCGACTTTTCGCCAGATCCATACCTTTGAAGGCATGCTGTATGAGGACATTCAATGGCTGGCTTGAGTTTTTGGTGAGGCTCAACAAGCTAGCCGTACAGGAGATTGCTGGCTGCTCATCTTTTGTTACAACCTCAAGGCAACGCTGCATTACCTTGCGCGTCAGCACGTAGGCGTGAGCTTCTTCCCCATGACGCAACAGGAATCCATAACGGTTGTCATTCATGGCAACTACGTGATTCGCTCGGGCATTTATCTTTTCCAACGTCTCTCGAACACGCCTCGCCAGCGACGGTTGCTGCGCAACTGATTCAAGACTGCCGTCACTGTTTTGAATATAGACATCTAGCACCAGCAAGCTGATTCGCATAGCGTTAGCCTCTGAGGCGGCATCAGACGTCGCCAGGTTTTTCTGATGGCTATTGCTCAAATAGCTCAGCATTTGAAACAGAAAAGGCTCTGATTGCGGAGCCAGTTCGAACCTGTTTAGCGTACTTTTGACAACATTATCCGGATCGTTGGTCTGTTGCAAAACAGCCAGCTCAGCATCGGCGATCGGTACTGTGCGCTGCGCAAAACGAAGCAGACTATAGCCGCTGTTGTCAATATGGGAGTGTTGATAATCCACCTCGACGGGGCGCCCGTCAGGCAATCGCCAGGTCGCTGCATGTAACTTGGTACCAGGTGTTGCCGGACCATTGGCCTCCAGCAGTTGCTGTCCCGGCTCACCTATTAGCATCGATTTTTCGGTGATGCCTAATTGCGCCAGTGCCAGTTTGTTGAGGTAGACAATGCGTTTTTCATCATTGAGCAGCACAAAAGCACCCGCAATGCACTCAAGAATATCTTCCAGCAGCTTTTGCTCGCGTTGCAACAACCGCCTTTGGCGTACGAACCGACTGATCGCATCAATTCTGCTAAGTAACAACTCGCTTGACTCGTTCTTGAACATGCACTCTACGGCGCCAGAGCGCAAACTACGTTTAATAATGTGATCGCTGTAGGTGCCTGTCAGTATTGTGCAGACAATGTCACCCGTCAGTTTGCTGGCCAGCAATTCTTTGCACAGTACGTCTCCCGTGGTTTCCGTCAGGTAATAGTCGAGCACAGCTATGTCGTGGGTTTTTTGCGTGGCGTGAGCCATAGCCTCGTCGCGGGTCGCAGCAAGCGTTACGGAATATCCGTGCATCTGGAAAAGATCGCGCAATGAGTATCTGATAGTGGCCGAATCATCAACTATTAACAAATGCACATCGCGGTTATCGATCTTGACAGCGACTGTTTCTTCACCCGACTGATCGGCCTGTCCATCCCCGACATCGATCAGTTTTTGCAGCACCTCGTCCAGGCCCTGGTAACCCTTCCAGCCGAGCATGGCGGTGTTGTCGCGCCCTGCCACCCAGGCGCGTGTCTCAGCACGCTGATCAGCAGACATTACAACGATGGGTAAATCCTTGTGATCACTGTTTTCCAGTAGCTGGGCGAATTCTGAGGCATCATCCTGTACCGTCGTGGGCCAACCAAAGAGCAATCCGCTGTACTCCGAGCCAAATTGCTGGAACTGATGCGCTAGCGCTTCTGCGGCTTGTGGGTAACTCTCACAGGCGTCCACGGCGTATCCAAGCGATTCTGCGTGCTTCTCGAGAACATCGCGCATTGCGGCCGATTGCTCGACAAGTAGAAGTCTATGCGTCATGGTCACAAAGTGATGGAGATTGCCGAAACAAGGGGTTTTTCCGCGTTAGTAGGATGTGAATAAAAACAACGTAGCAAGATGCGAACAAGGTAACCCATGTTCACGTCGTCCATGAGATCACTTCGCGTGACCCAATCCACACTTTCGACCTATGGTGTCGTATGTCAAACCAAATCAAGCCAAATAACGTCTTCGAGCAGGATCCTCACGACCCGGAGTTTTTCTCAGACCCTTATTCCAGATACTCGCAGTGGCATGATCTGGCAGCACCCATATTCTGGAAGGGCTACGATTTCTGGTGCCTGCTTAATTACAATGCGGTCAATCGCGTATTGCGGGATCGACGATTTGCACGCTTGCCACCGCCAGAGGCTCCTGAACAGGCGGCACCCGTCCACCTGCAAGATTTTGCCATTGCCGAAAAATACTCACTTCTGTGCATGGAGCCACCGGATCACACTCGACTTCGCAAGCAAGTCAACCGCGCCTTCGTATCGCATCAAGTCGGCAGGCTGACGCCCACCATTACGGCCATGGCGCACGACTGTATTGATGGTTTCGAATCTCAAAACAGTGTTGAACTTCTACAGTGCTACGCCACCCCCATTCCACTGAATGTCATTACCCAGCTGCTAGGTGTACCGTCAAGCGCAGGAGCGCAGCTTGTTGCCTGGTCGCACGCCATGGTGCGTGTTTACACCCTGACTCAGACGCATGAGGAGGAAGTGCTTGCCAATAAGGCTGCGACCGAATTTCGAAAATTTCTGCAAGAAGTCTTGAAAGAAAAACAGCTGCACCCAGGCGATGACTTACTCTCGCAACTGTTGGCGATAAGGGCCGCGGATCAGACAATGAGCGAGGAGAAAATTATCAGTGTCACAATTCTGTTACTCAATGCCGGGCACGAAGCCACCGTACATCAACTTGGTAACGCCATCTATATCCTGTTGCAACAGTATTCGGGTAGCCGGCGGGCGCTGTTGAACAGCGCTTTAAAGGATGATGCGAAAGCCGAGGAGATTGTAGCGGAATGCTTGCGCTACGCCCCTCCACTACATATGTTCACTCGCTATGCACAAGAACATCTGACTCTGGAGGGTGGTATCGAGCTCGCGCCGGGTGATCAGGTGGCTCTGTTGCTGGCTGCTGCCAATCGATGTCCACAGCAATTTGATCAGCCCAACCAATTCATCCCGGGTAGAGCCGATGCAGCACACTTGGCGCTAGGTGCCGGTATTCACTACTGTGTCGGTGCTCAGCTCTCAAAGCTCGAATTGCGAATAGCGCTGCAAGTACTGTTTCAACGCTTGCCAAATCTTGAACTAATGGATAAACCTTCGTATCTGGATGCTTATCACTTTCATGGTTTGGAAGAGCTTCATGTGCGCTGGTAACTGATCCGTCAACGTCATATTCAAGGATTCTGGAGTATGACATTGACGGATCAAAAGTTGACTTCTGCGCTATCCGTCAAGTAGTCCGTAGAACGGTTGCACCCCGACTTTGTCGCCAGGTTTTACTCCATCGGTTTCAGCATCAATAACGATCAGGCAATTGGCGTTGCTCATCGAGCTAAGCCGACCGGCGCCCTGCTTGCCGGTCGATGCGACGAGCAGCGTACCGCTATTGTCAACACGAAATAAGCCACGCTGGTATTCAACCCGCCCTGCTGACTTTCTGAGCGTGGATTCACTGATAGCAGGCAATGTAACAGGTTCGACATCATTCATCCCGGACAGATAGCGGATAGCAGGTTTGACAAATTCCAGAAACGTCACCATCACTGCTACCGGATTGCCCGGTAAACCAAAAAATGCCGCCTCACCCACTTTACCGAATGCCAATGGCCGGCCTGGCCGCATGGCAAGCTTCCAGAATTGCACCGATCCCAAATCATGAAAGGCCCGCGTCACGAAGTCTGCATCACCTGCGGAGACTCCCCCTGAAGTCACTATGACGTCTGCAACTTTTGCAGCAGCTTCCAATGCGTCGCGTGTCTCCTGTTCGTTATCACGCACAATACCCATGTCGATAGCCTCAACACCCATCGAGTGCAGCATACAGGCCAAGGTGTGACGATTACTGTCGTAGAGCATGCCTGCCGGTAGCGGATCCTCAGATGTCTGTTCACTCAAAGAAACCAGCTCATCTCCCGTTGTGAAATAGGCAACCTTCAAACGACGAAAAACCTCTACATTGGCAATACCGAGCGAGGCAAGAACACCCACATCGGCGGCCTCGAGTTTTCGACCTGCGGGTAACACGATTTGACCGAGCGCAAGATCCTCTCCAGCCTGACGAACATTCTTGCCAGCTATTACCTCGCTATCAATCAGAAGTTGTGAATCGCTTGCACTCACATGCTCCTGGATAACCACCGTATCTGTACCCTTGGGCAAAATCGCTCCCGTAAAAATTCGCACAGCCTGCCCTCTACCCACAGCAGCCTGAAAGGGTTTGCCAGCCCATGCGGTACCTGCAACTTCCAGTTGAGCTTCACCGTGGAGGGGAATGCTGGCTGAATCAAGGGCGTATCCGTCCATAGCAGAGTTGGTGTGAGATGGCACATCCATTGGCGCAACTACAGCCTTTGCCAACACTCTTCCGAACGACTCTTTAACATCGATATCTTCATGTGGCAAAGAGCAGCTCAGAGAGTCATACAAACGTGCCCGAGCGACACTGACAGGCAGCAGTTCCGGTTCGTCAGCATCGTCACAAGAGGGCTGCTTTTCTATCATGCTCCCAAACCCTTCTCTGCAAACGCCAGCTCATCCCGAGTGTTTATATTACGGAACGACTGAAGGTATTGGCGAGCATCAACCTCCACCATTTCATGACTGAGAAACCAGCGGTCAATTTTGCGCTCGCCGCTTTCCAGAAAGCTATCGAGCGAGCTCTTTACTCGACGATTGACAATGCAAAAAACCGGCTGAAGGCGTTCGCCATCGTGAGCCACAGCTATGTCAGCATCATGTTCCTGAATTGAATTTATCAGCGACTGCACAAGCTCTGCCTCCAGAAACGGACTGTCACAGGGGCACATGAGCACATGACTTGTTTCCAGATGTGCAATGGCGGCACTCAAGCCCGCTAGTGGTCCCAGGTGTCCCGGGTGCGAATCGGCGATGACACTGACGCCTGGTGGTGCCAAGTCTGCATAAGCCAGGGTATTTCTATTGGCGTTTATGACGCATTGACCCACCAGTGGCATGAGCGTGTCGAGCACATAGCTTGCCATTGGCTTACCTGTAAGCATGACCAGTCCTTTGTCCTGACCGCCCATTCGCCGTGCCAAACCACCTGCCAGCATAACCGCCCCTACATTCGCATTGTGTAACTCATGTGGTGGTTTACGCGAGTCATGCATCGGCCAGAGCTTCGGGTTTTATCTGGTTAAGGTAATTATCAAGAAATTCTTTGAAATCACTCTGGCTATCGTTTTCCATCTGCGCCTGCTTTTCGAAAGACTCAGCGACTTGTTGCGCAAGTGTGTCATCCACAGCCGTGTCTACCGGGAGGTTCTTGAAGTGTTCATGATGTTGTCTGGATAGTATTTGCGCATATTCGAAAAACGAACCAGTCTCCTTGATACCGCTGAGCATGATGGCCGACGGCGTAAGCTCAGGATTTGCAAATTTTTCTCGCTGCTGCTTTAGTGCTGGAACATAGAGTGGATGCTCTTGCGATTGGTCAAGCCACTGCGCTAACGGCACAAGTGCATCGAGTATTTGCTCGCCCCACAGGCTTAGATCTACTAATCCTTCTGGCCCTTCCAGCTGCAAACCCGGCTCACGCCCACGGTGTGCCACCGTTTGTACGTTGCGCGTACAGGCTTGTAGATCTTCAGCAATGAGCGGTGCTGGTGTTGCCAACCAGGCAAACATCATTAGCATCTCTAACATGGCTACTTGCGTAAGCTCCAGACCATTGGGCTCGGCGAGACTGACATCGACAGATCGAAGTTCCAGATAGCGGATGCCACGCTCAGAGAGGGCATGAATGGGCAGCTCGCCGGCATTCGGTATTTGCTTGGGACGTACGGTGCTGTAGAACTCGTTTTCGATCTGCAGGCGTGAGGTGCTCAACTGCTGGAGCTCGCCTGCTTCGTCATACAAGCCCATGGCTTTGTAAGCGGGATGTTCAGTACTGACATGGCCAATGACATCCTCGATGTAAGCCTTCAGACTGGTATGCCGGACGCTCAGATCGATGGGCTGATCTTCGCGATAGCGATAACCTATCTTGCCCATGCGGAGTGAGGTGCCGTGTGGCGCGTAGCGAGTACTTCCGTTCCATACTTCAAGCTCCTCACCCTCGCCATCGTTTAGAAAACTGGCACAAATGGCAGGGGATGCCCCGAACAGGTAAGGCACTATCCACCCTATCCGCAACATATTCTGCATCATTTGAAAATAACCTTGCGATCGCTGCATCTGCTGATTCTCAGCATCAAGCTGATGCCATCTGGACTCGCAATCGCCAGGATCAGGTTGCTGAGAATCCAGTTGCTGACGCACATTCCAGGCGCATTCAGGCATGGAAAAATTAAAATGGACACCAGCAATAGCTTGCATACGACGCCCGTATCGCAAGCCGAGTCCACGCCGGTAGGCATGTTTCATCTGCCCAGCGTGCGAGCTACCGTATTCGCCGATGCGGACACTCTGCCCGCCACGTAGAATACACGGCATACTGGTATTCCAGATGTGCTCTCCGGGTGGCAGCCGATTGACGATGAACTGATGCGTTGCTGTCAGGAAATCCATGGCCTTGGCTGCAGAAGCACACGGCGGTGTTACCATCTCCAACAGGGCTTCGGAGAAGTCTGTGGTAATGAACGGATGAGTCAACGCACGGCCTAGCGCCTCGGGGTGATCACGTTGTGAAATACCGCCTGAGGCACTGACCCGCAGGCACTCTTTTTCCAGACCTGTCTTGCGGCCTGAAAAGAGTTCAGGCCCACAATTTTCTATTAGAAGTTCAGCTTTTTTTCTTACTTCGGAGTACACAATGAGGTTCCCGCAGTGTCGTCCCGGAAGTGTAACCCAGCAGCCTGCATCATGAGTAGATTGAACAGCATTCGCGCGGGCAAGGGCCCAATTCTGGTTATGCTCCACGGATTGTTCGGCAGTCTGGACAACTTCCGTTCAGTGGCCCTGCACATGGAACGTAACCTGACGGTAATCCGGGTGGATCTACCCGGACATGGAACCTCACCGACCTTACCCAATTTATCCATAGAGGCGATGGCGTTGGCAGTGCTGGATGAGCTGGACGCCATGGGCATTGAGGAGTATCACCTGCTGGGACACTCTCTGGGAGGCAAAGTAGCCATGTGCATGGCTGGTCATGCACGCAGTAAAGGATTGCAACAACTAATCGTTGTGGACATTGCCCCAAAAGTCTACCCTCCGCAACATCAGGAAATTCTCGATGCGTTGGTGTCTGTGGATTTGCAAACGCTCAGCGATAGACGCGAAGCAGAATCTTTGCTTCGACCCACCATCAGTGATGCGGGAGTCAGGGCTTTTTTGTTGAAAAGCCTTTTCCGCCACGAATCGGGACGTTGGTCGTGGCGCTTTGATCTTGAACGACTGTATGAGGACTATCAGCTGATTGTGCAGGCCCCGGTTATTGAGAATATCATTGAGCAGCCAGCGCTTTTCATCAAGGGAGGTAGTAGCGATTACCTGCAGGCATCGGATGAACCCACGATCAAGCGCCTCTGCGCGAATCCAGGCCTTAACGTTATGGTGGGTACAGGTCACTGGCCACACGCCGAAAAGCCAGCAAAATTTGCGCACGTATGTCAGGAATTTCTGGGTGTCGGTGAGATCGACGCAAAGTAGAACCTTGATTAACCCTTGATATTGATAGCAGGCTTGACCTGAGAACCCTCGATATTCATAACCAGCTTGACCTGAACCAGAGCTTTTCAACAATAATTAATTACGACTGTTTTTTATCATTATTGACCTTTGACGAACCATGACTTTCAATCATCATGTCTGATTCACTACGCGATCAATTGCTAAAAGCCGGCTTTTCCAAGCCCAAGCCCAAAACAAAACCACGCCCAAAAAACAAGGCGCGAAAGCCGTCGCAAGGCTCGCAGCAGTCAAAGGCAGCGTCGTCCTCCGATTCAACCACCGGTACCACCACATCTCGGAATCAGCCAAGAGCAGGTTACACGCACGTGCCGAGCGTTCCTGTCAGGAAAAAAAAATCAAAGAAAGCACCTGCGGTAAAACCACGCGCTGGCTCATGGAGCACCCGTAGCCACACGGCAGAAGCACGCCCTCAGACATCAGCTGATCCGGTCGCTGCAGAAGAGCGCCGTGTCATGATGGCCCGGATACAGACACTCATCGACTCTTCAGCGTTGAAGAACTTCAAGGGTGAACAAATCTACCGGTTCACACTGCAGAACAAGATTCGTGAATTGCTGGTCTCGGAATCAGTGCGCCAGCAACTCGCTGATGCCCAGTTGGCTATTACTCGTCTAAACGGTGAGACACGTATCGTACCTTGCGAAACTGCTGCACAAATCCGCGCAATTAATCCGCAGTGGTTGGTATTTCTAAGCAGCGATGTCGAACCCTCAAGCGATGAAGATGACGAGCACCCTATTCCAGACGATCTTATCTGGTAGTAACTCATAGACCTCCAAAAAACAATAAATTACGCCGATGAGTACTGCACCCAGCTTTTACTGGTTTGATTACGAGACATTCGGAACTCATCCTGCATGGGACAGGCCGTGCCAGTTTGCAGGGATACGAACTGATATGGACCTTAAGGAAATAGATGAGCCAATGGTCATCTATTGTCGACAGAGCATGGACTATCTGCCTAATCCGGTTGCCTGTAAAGTCACCGGCATGTCGCCGCAGCATGTCAACGAAAACGGCGTGAGTGAAAACGACTTTATCAAGCAGATTGTTGCTCAAATTGGCAAAGCCGGCACCTGTTCATTAGGGTACAACAGCATTCGTTTTGACGATGAATTTACACGCTACACCTTGTTCCGTAATTTTTATGATCCCTATGAGCATGAGTATAAAGACGGAAGCAACCGCTGGGACCTGCTGGATATCGTGAGACTGACTCGCGCCTTGCGACCCGAGGGTATCAACTGGCCGGTCAAGGAGGATGGCAGCCCCAGCAATCAGCTGGAAAAACTCAGCGTCGCCAACGGCATCGAACACGGGCAGGCCCATGATGCGCTAAGCGATGTAAGAGCTACCATCGGTATGGCTCGCCTTATTCGCAAGAAGCAACCGCGACTGTTTGACTATGCATTTACCAACCGATCGAAACAGGCGTTGTCTACACTGTTAAGTCTTGCGAACCCGCAGGTTCGTCTTCTGGTATCGGGCACGATACCGTCCCAGCGTTCGCATATCGCAGCTATATTGCCGTTGGCCCAACATCCGGAAAACCGCAACAGCATTGTTGTTCTCGACCTTGATCAGGACCCTTCCGCGCTACTGGACATGAGCGCAGATGATATCGCCCAAAGCTTGTTTGCAAAGCAATCGGGAAATTTCGAGACCACACTCGATGGTCGGCCCGGTTTACGCACCGTGCAGGTTAACAAATGCCCTGTGATTGTACCTCTGAATACACTACGATCTGAAGATGCGCAGAGGCTGAACATTAATTTGACGCAAGTAAACCAGCATGAGCTTGTCGCCCGCAAATTGCTTGAACCAGACATGCGGCAAAAAATTATCAGCGCTATGAATCGCTCATGGCCAGAGGTAAATTCTGACGTCGAGGGTAGTCTGTACGGTGGCGCGTTTTTGTCACAGCAGGATAAGCAAAGAGCAATAAAACTGAGAAAAAGTAAACCGCAGGCTATCCAGAATATTGGCGCACACTTTGAAGATCGACGCCTGATAGAGCTTGCATGGCGCTATCAAGCCCGAAACTATCGCGACACACTGGATCAGGAAGATCAATTGCGGTGGCAAGATCATTGTCGTGAACGGCTCAATGATGTAACTGCACCCTGGCTATCATTTGAGGCATTTGACGAAGCTATTCTCAGCACAAGCTGGACTGAGGACGATGCAGCGCTAAAGCAGACGTTAGTAGATTATCGTCGTATCATCTACGAACATGCTCAAACTTCCCATCCTGTGCAAGCGGATTCTGCTCCTGCCTGAGCGGCCCGACGGGAAGGCCGCGATCGGATTTCAGGCATAGCCTTAGTTGGTACGACGCCCACCACCGTCCTTGAAATCTGTACCGCTGATGATTGGACGCATGGTATTGATCACGAAGAACGAAAAAAACAGAAAAAAGAATTCAAACTTTAACGTGGCAAAATCAGGCGCAATGAAATGCGCACAAGCCACAAAGGTTACTGCACCCAACGCAAAACCGTACAGCGAATGCAGGTACAGGTTCATCATGGAATTGGTAATTTCTGGTCGGTAAACACCGCTGAATGCCATAGCCAGCATCATAATGAAAACCACCGGCACCATGGGCACGAGCATGTCGATTACGGAAAAGCCCAGACTGACATACCCGGCGGCGAGGAAAACACCGCAAAACAATAGCGACTCCGTAAATCCTCTGAGCAGACCGGGAAATTTGATTTGACGAACAACGAACCTGGACAGGGTTTGTAAGTGGCTGGACGTAGCCGTATCGTTGGATGAGCTTATCATCAGAACTATCACCGTTTAATGCTGAATAACTGCCGTAAATAACAGTTGTTATATAGTTCCTGAATTTTAACATTTTGGAAAGGTTATTTGGCGCTGGCGCCTGGCCTACGCTCCACATGTCACAACCTTTAACAAAGGGTTCATCGGAATAATCGTCGGAATCATACGTGGCGCTCCGTTGACGTAACCATCACATTTACCAAATATTTCAGCGTTACGGCAAACCTGCAGCGTTGAATCTGTCAGCTCTGATACGATTGACACAATGAGTCAGCAACGAATCAAGCTCTACCAGGGATCGGTAAACGACTGTAGCTATCTGGAAGACCGCAAGGCTATCAATATCTACGCCGATCCGCATCATCCACATCCTCGTGCGGTTTATAACCAATTGATTAAACGTGGCTTTCGTCGATCGGGGGAGTACGTCTATCGCCCCGGCTGCACAGAGTGTTCAGCCTGCACACCGGTTCGCATCCGATGTGAGGAATTCAACCCACGACGCACCGACAGACGCAATCTGAGTGCAAACTCTGATTTGACGGTTGATTTTCAGCAATCTCGTTATTCGGATGAATACTATGAGCTGTACTGCCGCTACCTGAACGCCAGGCATCCCAACGGCGGTATGGACAATCCGGATCCAGATGACTTTTCGCGTTTTCTACTCAATCCCTGGGGAGAGACGCTGTTTCTTGATGTCAGATACGGAGATAAAATTATCGCCGTTGCCGTCACCGATGCAACCTCTGACGGCTTGTCGGCGGTGTATACGTTTTTTGATCCGGAATATGAACAACGCGGACTTGGCAAATTTTGCATACTTCAGCAAATAGAATTGTGCCGTGCCATGGCCTATCCCTATTTATACTTGGGGTATTGGATTGATGGCTGCAGGAAGATGCTTTACAAAACTGACTTTAATCCGCAAGAACATTTTAATGGGCACGACTGGCAAAGTTTTCCTGGTTAACGTGCCTGCTCTATACCGCGCAGATATCGCTCGTACATGTCTTTTGGTCCCCAAACCTGGCTTAACTGGCCAAACAGGGCAGCAGCTTCGTCCCACTGTCCCGCCACACTGGCTTGCATCGCGCGCTCATGCATGTCAACGAGCTCCAGCAGTGCATCACTGGCATCGCTGCGTGCGCACAGGGGCTGGTACATACTCACCATCCTGGTACCTCCTTTGACGGTGACGGTGTCCAACTCTCGAAACAGCATGTCGGGTAGATCTTCGGTAGTTTTGTCACCGACAATTACCGGAACTTCGTATTTTCGCGTCTGCCCCTCAAGTCGCTGTGCTACGTTCACCGTGTCGCCTATTACTGTGTAGTCCATACGATGCTCTGATCCCAGTGGCCCAACCATGGCAGGACCTGTGCAAATACCGATGCCCATTGAAAGTTCGGGAAAGCTCAGCTCGCGGTACTTTGCGTTTAGCTCCTCCACCTCCTTTTGAATATCCAGAGCAGCGCATAGCGCATCATAGGCATGGGTGACACTGCGTACCGGTGCTCCCCATACCGCCATCACACTATCGCCCATGTACTTGTCAATACTGCCTCTGTAGCGAACGACTATTTTGCTGACATGCGCAAAATACAAATTCAACCACTGAGCCAGATCTGCAGAATCCAGTGTTTGCGCTACCGCCGAGAAGTCTTTGACATCGCAAAACAGCACACTTATTTCACGCTCCTCCCCTACTACAGACAGGGCGTCAGGGTCGCGTTGATACTGTTGGGACACCTCCTCGGGCACAAACCTGGATAGTAGTCGCGAAATTTTTTGTTGATCACGTTGATCGCCGATATAGCTCAGCAAAAAGTACACAGCGCTTAGCACCGCAACAATCAGCAATTCAAATTCCAGCGGTGTTCCTGAGCTGGACTCCGGCAAGCGGGCGTGCAGAATAGCAATACCAATGGCCGTGGCAACGGCGATGATCAGAGCGGCGCCAATGCGAAACAGTGGCAGCACCATGCATAACAGAAACAGGCAAAGTTGCGTTAGCAAAAAGAGACGACCAAAGGGTGCAGCCTCGAAAATATTTAACGATTGGCCACCGCGAATTTTCAGTGCAAACAACTGGCCCGTGTCATCATCTGCCGTCCAGTCAAAGGCAAAATACAAACGAAATACACCCATGCCCGTTAGCAACAACAGGGTAAATACCATTAGCAATAGCAGAGAAACAGCCAGGCTGCGATGATTGGGCCTGTAGAAATTGAATTTCACTGGCAGGCCACGCATTTATAAGCCACTAAGCAAGCCAAGCGCCTGCTGGTGCAATGGCTCACTGGATGCCGCCAGTACCGATGTAGTGTTCTGGGCAATGGCGTTGCCCTGCAGATCGGTAATCACGCCACCGGCTGCGCGCACGGCAACGGTTAAAGCGGCTATATCCAGAATATTGACATCCGACTCGACAATCAAATCGGTCTGTCCACAACACAGTTGGTGATAGTGACAAAAATCTCCGTAACCCCGTACTCGTCGGGCCTTTGATACCAGCACGCCATAGCGTTGCCATGCCGCCTTATCACGTGACAGCGAGCCAAGGTTGCCGGAAGACAGGAAAGCATCTTCAACGGATACGATATCCTGTCTTGCTTGCACAGGGATATCGTTCAGCCAGACGCCCTCATTGATGATAGCCACGAGACATTCGGCGTAGGCAGGTGCGTTGGATACACCGACACTGAGCTCCTGATCAACCGCCAGAGCAATCTGAGTAGAGTAGAAAGGCATCCCGCGGATAAAACTCTTGGTACCATCGATGGGATCTACCAGCCAGAGCAGCGGCGCTGTTTCAGTCGAATCGCTCTTGCCTGTCTCCTCACCGAAAAAAACCGCCTCAGGTAGCGCTTGGCGAAGAATGCTGGCGATAGATTCTTCCGCAGCAACATCCACCTCGGTAACCGGTGAATCGTCAGACTTGAACGTAACCTGCCAATTGCCACTGCTCAAATAGTGATTAATGACTTTTTCAGCCGCCGAAGCTGCAGTTTTTGCAGCAACAAGCGCCGCCTGTAGATCCGGTTTCACGTAATTTACCTTTGCCCTTGCCGCAACTTTGAAACCACAGTATACGACCCGCTATGGGCTCAGAGTTAAAACAGATCATTGCCATGTTTACGAACGACACTCTGGTGCTCAGTATTCACAACTCCACTGAGTTAAACTTGGCGCCCATTGCACTCGGATCCTCAACACCTCCATGCGGCTTAATGCACAACAATTAGAAGCCGTCACGCATTTCGAAACTCCCCTGCTGGTGTTGGCAGGCGCTGGCAGTGGCAAGACCGGAGTTATCACACGAAAAATTGCCTGGCTAATCGAAAAACAGCAGTACGCGCCACAATCGATCATCGCGGTGACGTTTACCAACAAGGCATCCAACGAGATGCGCGCCCGGCTAAAAAAGCAACTCGCCCCCAAACAGATGCGCGGCCTGATGATCGCAACCTTTCATCGGCTTGGCATGGACATGCTGCACAAGGATGGCGAGGCCATCGGATTGCGTAAGGGATTTACCATTCTTGATCAGGGTGATTCTTTAGGTGCAATGCGCGAGTTAATCAGCGAGGCCAATAGCGCCATCGAAGAGCGGGAACTGCAGGGAATTATCTCGCGCTGGAAAAATGAATTTATTGACCCTGTTCAAGCGCTAAACGATGCACAGGATGAGCGCGATCGTATAGCAGCCTTGCTGTACGCTAAATACGACGAACTGCTACGCGCCTGCAACTCGGTCGATTTTGATGATCTCATCGGTTTGCCAGTGACTTTGCTACGCGATCATCAAGACATACGCGAGAAATGGCGTGGAAGGGTCAGGCATTTGCTGGTTGACGAGTATCAGGACACCAACGCCGCTCAGTACGAGCTTGTTCGTTTGCTGGTTGACAAGTTCGGAGCACTCACCGCTGTGGGCGATGATGATCAATCTATCTATTCCTGGCGCGGCGCTCGCCCAGAGAACCTGATGGCGCTTAAAACCGATTACCCCAACTTAAGAGTTATCAAGCTGGAGCAGAACTATCGATCCAGTCAGAGAATATTACGTTGCGCCAATGCGCTCATTAGTCACAACCCGCATGAATTCGAAAAGCGCTTATGGAGTGATCTGGGAATTGGCGACCTATTGAGAATATCAGTATGCAAACACACACTCGATGAGGCTGAATGGGTGGCGGCGGAAATCATGACACGCCACTATCAAAAAAATACCCGTTGGGGCGACTTCGCTATTCTGTATCGCAGTAACTTTCAGTCCCGTGCCTTTGAGCAGGCGCTACGCGAAAAGCAGATTCCCTACACCATCAGCGGCGGCAACTCGTTTTTCGATAAAACCGAGATAAAAGACATGCTGGCCTATCTCAAGCTGCTGGTAAATCCGGATGACGATACGGCGTTTCTTCGCTGCATCAACACGCCCCGTCGCGAGATTGGTCCAACCACTCTCGGCAAGCTGGGGCAACACGCACGCAACCGAGGCAAAAGCCTTTTTGCTGCAGCCCATGACATTGGTCTGGAATCCGTGCTTAGTGGCAAGGCATTGCACCGTCTTCAGCGTTTTGCCAACTGGCTGACGCTAACCGCTGACAACGCCGAACGAGGCGATACCCTGGCTGTTGTCAGAGGTGTATTTGATGACATTGATTACAGCGACTGGATCGAGAAGCAATTCGACTCCCCTCCCAAAGTACAACGTGCCCTGCAGAACGTGGAGGAATTATTCGCATGGGTAGAGCGATTATTGAGCGATGAAGACCAGAAAGAGCAACCTTTGTCAGAGGTTGTCCGTTCGTTATGCCTACATGACATGTTATCCCGGCAAGACGACGACGCCGATAGCAACGAGGTGCAGATGATGACGCTGCATGCCGCCAAGGGGCTTGAGTTTCCACATGTATTCATGGTGGGCATGGAAGAGGAGCTCATCCCTCATCGAAATAGTGTCGAGGCAGATACTATTGAGGAAGAACGGCGGCTTGCCTACGTCGGCATGACCCGCGCTCAACATACCCTGACATTCACGCGCTCTCGTGCCCGCCAGCAGTTTGGCGAGACCAATGCCTGTGATGGCAGCCGCTTTCTGGATGACCTCCCTCATGAGGATGTCGTTATATTAGGCGAGCTGGGAAAAGAAAATGTACAACAGGCCCGGGCTACCGGTAAAGACGCTCTGGAAGGTTTGAGAGCGATGCTATCTGGCGATTAAACTCACCGGCAGATTTGCACGATGCACAATAATTGTGCAGTCAATAGGTATCCAATACCGTTTCATACTCACTCATTAACAGGGTGAAAACGTCGATATCTGTCATAAAGTCGGTATCTGTTGAACGAAACAGCCATTGGTTCTCGTAGATATTCTTTTACGCAGTGTCGCAAGGCCGTTAGCGTCTCATGATCAAGCGGCATTAAATAATCAGCAGCGGTTGAAATACGTTGAAACCTGCATATTCTCCTAGACTGCTTTACACATAATCAACTGCAACACTATGGCCCGAAAAAAGCGCGATGAATCAGTAGTCCTTGAGCCCGCCTCCGATGAGGCTGACGATGCGCAAGCGTCAGGCAAGGAGCTGATTCTGCCCGAGCAGAATCTACCTACAGAACTGCTGCTGTTACCCATCTTCGAGCGCCCTTTCTTTCCTGCACAGGTTCAACCGCTGGTTATTGATGAAAAACCGTGGGAAGAAACATTTGGCCGATTAAGCAAGATGGATCATCATCTGCTGGGGCTGTGCTATGCCGGCGATCATGATGAACAGGACAAGGCATCACCCAACGACTTTGCCAAAACGGGATGTGTTGTGCGCTTGCATAATGTTGTCAGAGGTAATGGCAAGATTCAGTTCATCGCCCAGGGCATGCAGAGATTCTGCATTGAAAACTGGATCAGTCGTAAAGCGCCATTTGCTGCCAAAGTGTCCTATCCGACCGATCACACACGTAACACGCCGGAAATCAAGGCGTACGCCATGGCTCTAATTCAGGCCATAAAAGAGTTGATTCCACTGAATCCACTGTACAACGAGGAACTAAAGAATTTCCTCAACCACTTCAATCTGAACGACCCATCACCGTTGGCAGACTTCGCAGCAGCCATTACCACAGCCCTTGGGCCAGACTTGCAGGAGATTCTGGACACTGTAGATTTACAAAACCGGATGGAACGCGTATTGATTCTGCTGCATAAGGAATTGGAAGTTGCCCGACTGCAAGCGGAGATCCGTTCTGAGGTTGAGCAAAAGATGTCCAAACATCAGCGCGAATTTTTTCTGCGCGAAGAGCTGAAGATAATTCAACGCGAACTTGGCATTGCTAAAGACGATCGTACTGCCGATATTGATGAATTCAAGCTGCGTATGGAGACTCGCAACCCGCCTGAGCACGTGCAAAAGCGGTTCGATGAAGAGCTGAACAAGATGTCTATTCTTGAAACAGGTTCGCCAGAGTACGGTGTTACACGAAACTACGTAGATTGGGTTAGTTCCATGCCATGGGGCGTCCATAGCAAAGATAAATTATCGCTACGTTCCGCCAAGACAATACTCAATCGTGATCACGCCGGGCTTGAAGATGTCAAAGAGCGTATCCTTGAATTTTTAGCGATGGGCTCGTTCCGTGGCGAGGTTAGCGGATCAATCATGTTGATGGTCGGCCCTCCCGGTGTTGGTAAAACCTCGATTGGCAAATCCATTGCTGAATGCCTCGGCAGAAAATTTTATCGTTTCAGTCTGGGCGGTATGAGAGATGAGGCAGAAATCAAGGGTCATCGACGCACCTATATAGGCGCCATGCCAGGCAAGCTTGTGCAAGCCCTGAAAGATGTTGATGTGTCCAACCCCGTGATCATGCTCGACGAGATCGACAAAATGGGTAACTCCTATCAAGGCGATCCAGCCTCAGCCATGCTGGAAGTGCTGGATCCCGAGCAAAATGGTGAGTTTCTGGATCATTATCTTGATCTACGCGTAGATCTGTCAAAAGTACTTTTCGTCTGCACAGCGAATCAGCTCGACACTATCCCGCGCCCACTGCTCGATCGCATGGATGTCATTCGACTTGGCGGCTATATCGCCAGCGAAAAACTGGACATTGCAACAAAGCACCTGTGGCCAAGGCTGCTGGAGCGTAATAATGTCAAGTCGTCTCAGGTGAAGATCTCCGAATCGGCGATAAAAACGCTGATCGAAGGCTATGCCCGCGAAGCTGGAGTCCGCAGCCTGGAAAAGCTACTGCATCGAGTCTTGCGAAAGTCGGTGGTAAAGCTTCTCGGCAAAACCAGGTCGGTAAATATTACAAACCGGAATCTGGTGGAGTTTGTGGGCGAGCCTCCCTTTCGTCTGGAAAAACAACTCGGTGGCGTTGGTGTTATCACCGGTCTTGCATGGACCTCCATGGGTGGTGCGACCCTGCCTATAGAGGCAACACGGGTGCATTCACGGGATCGCAACCTCAAATTGACAGGCCAGCTTGGCAAGGTCATGAACGAATCTGCACAGATAGCGCATAGTTATGTCACCACCAATGCCAAGCTGTTTGGTATAGATCCCGACTGGTTCATGGAGAACGGCCTGCATATCCATGTACCCGAAGGGGCAACACCCAAAGACGGACCCAGTGCCGGAATCAGCATAACCAGCGCGCTATTATCACTGGCACTAAATAAAAGCGTAAAAAAATCCTTCGCCATGACGGGCGAAATCACTCTCACCGGTGAAGTCTTGCCCGTTGGTGGAATTCGCGAGAAGCTCATTGCCGCAAGACGCATCGGTGTAAAAGATATCATTTTGCCAGAAGGCAATCGACGTGATGTCAGCGAACTACCTCCACATCTGGTAACAGGCCTGAAGATTTATCATGCCAGTCAATACCCGGATGTCTTTGATATATTGTTTGGCGCTAAAAAGAAATAAGTCGCTTTTGAGGCAAATGTCGCACAGCGGTTCAGTTCATCTGATCCGGTCTGTACGATACTGCTAATCGAGCAACAATATCCGGCGTGGTGTCGATTGCAACATCTTCACTAATCGATACCTCGTAGCTATAGCCTCTGTCAGCCATGTACCTGGCACCCAAAGCAAGGTTTATTGCCGGGTCTCCCAGCTCTCGCAGAGCGCTTTTATAGAATGGGCCATGTCCATCTAGTTGCGCAATGAGCCGAAACTTTGTGTGTACCACGTACTGCACACCCAGTGAGCCATAAACGACAATATTTTCTTGTCTGGCAAAACGCTCGCTCTGACCATTGAACAATACGCCGACTGCCAAGCCACCATGCAAACGCTTCTTGAAAGTCCAGACTGGAGACTGCCAATCAGCGAACAAATCCACTTCACCACTGCCGCGTAGTTCTGACGGATTACCCGTAGGCAGCTTGATGCCCACCCTCAGCATCGGATCAGCATTAGTGGAGTCTGCCGTGGCAAAGCAGCCAAGTGCATGCTGCAGCGCAAATTCAACATCACCAATGCCGCTTTGTGGGCTACCTATGGCATGTTTGGTGCCGTTGGCATCACTGTACTCATAGCTCAGAGAATTAAAGTCAATGTCATCCCGATTGGCATCGGGAAATCCGAAAAACTTGTGCCATTCTTCTATTGCCTGATCGAACGATCCTCCGGAATGAGCGACGAAGGGCACGGTTGCGGTGAACTGCCAACATGGACCCAGGCGTTGCCTGTGTCGAAGATCAAGACGTGTGGTTTCACCATCCAGAAGTAGCCGTTCGTCACCAGCAATCCCGCCGACAAATTCATTGGAATGCTCGATGCTCACTTGCCATTCGAGGGTTTGTACCAGCCTGGGTGCAACAACTGGCAAACCGAATACAGAGTTATAAGCAAACTGCGAGTGATGCTGGAAGAAAGCAGAATCACCTCCCTGTTCGGCCTTCGACACACCGCCAAGAGTTAAGGCAAGTACTACTATCAGGCGACGAGACCAGACATCGATCAGGCAGATTGTGTGTTTTAAAAGAAAATTCCGAGAAAAGCGGTTTCGCAGCATGTCACTAGATTTCACGACCAAGCTCTTGCCTGACGCGGGCTACGCTACGTTGCGCGTTGATTGACTCCGGGCTAATGTTTAATACCTGTTCAAAAGCCTCGAGTGCCGCTTCGAAGTTTTCATCCCTCAAAAAGATGAGCCCGAGGCCAGCTATAGCACCGAAGTGGCGAGGCTCTAACGCGATCGTCTGGCGGATATCAGCTACCGATTTTGCGCTATCACCCAGCAGGTAATAGAGCGTGGCCCGCTTGTTCCAGCCCTCCGCAAATTCAGGGTAGCTCTCCACCAGTTCATCATTGATGCGCAAGGCAACCTTAAGGTCAGCGCCTTCCATCGCCTGAACAATTTGCGACATTAGCGTTGCGGATGCATCATCTGGTGCAACAAGCCATTGTTGCCAGATTTGCCCTTCGATCCTGTTAGCCTCTGATGGATCTGTAGCATCAGCCAGTTTATCGAACAACGCGGGTAGACTCGGAGCATTCTGGTCTGCTTGACTGGCAGAAAACCAACTTGAATTAACCAACATAAAAAGGCAGAAGATCAATGCCCGGGTCATTGGGTTTTTCATCAGCAATTTTTCTGGATTATCGATTAGCTCGGAAGACACGTGGACATCGTAAACACGACAACAATATAAACCGCTCCAGCAGAATGTCGCAGTTATTCGGAGAGTCGCTCCGAATCATTAACCATTTCAGCCAGTACGGCAGCTTCCCGATATCCCGGGACTTTTATCCCGCCATCGGTATAGATCAACGGTGTACCTTGAAGCCCTACGCTTTCAGCCAGGGCGACATGCTTTTCGATAGGGTTATCGCATGTCATAGGCTCTATTTCACCTCCAGCCTTGGCATTAGTCATGGCCTCTTGCGGGTTGTCTGCGCACCAGACACTTTCAAGATCCTTATGTCCTTGAGAACCCAGACCGGCGCGCGGAAATAAAAGATATCGCACGCGTACTCCTTCCTCCAGCAGCGTATCCAATTCAGCATGCAGACGCCGACAGTAGCCGCAGGAGATGTCAGTAAAAACCGTGATGGCACGATCCGATGCAGTATCCGGCTCATAAATAAGCATTTCTTGTTCATCCATGCTCGCAATGAGCGTCATGTGCATTTTGCCAAGTCGTGCATCGGTAAGATTAGTTCGATCACTGAGCCTGATCAGACTGCCATCTATCAGATATTCTGCTGTTTCATCGACATAGTAAACCTGTCCATCAGTAAGGACCTCGTACAATCCTGGAATATCGCTTTTACTAGCGTCGGTAAACGCAATGCCGGGGAGATTCACTGATAGCGCCTCTAGCACGCGATCTGTTTCAGATGCAGCGACACTAGCAGAGGCATCATCAGGCTCTGCAGCGGCCTCACCTTCGATCTGAGTGACTTCATCCATGGTTTCAGATGAATCCTCCGAGGCGAGATTAGCTTCGTCATCACTTTGTGTGCTCTTATCAGCATCCATAGCATGAGTCGAATCAGCACCCTTCTGAGTACTCTCATTAGCTTGCTGAGCGATTTCAGGGTCAGACGAGCTGCTCTGAGCATATACCTGAAGGAAACCAACCAGAGCGCTTGCGGTAACGCTTAGCGCAGCAACCAGAATTACTTTTCTTTTAAGTGTCTTCATGAGTTAGATTCTGCCCGTTTTAAGTCGATTTCGGCTCAAACTATTCAGTAAAGTTCCAATAAGTTTAAATAAGGACAAAATAACGTGAACTTGTCGCTCTTATGCCTGCCCCTGCGGCGCAATTATAGCACTGGCGCGACTCACTCATTTCGAATGCAAGCGTGATGCCTTAAGTTCAACCGCGCGGGTGATGGCTCTTATGCAGCGACTTCAACCGCTCTGTTGCAACATGTGTATAAATCTGTGTGGTTGAAAGGCTACTGTGCCCAAGTAACATCTGTACGACTCTGAGGTCAGCATCATGGTTAACCAGATGGGTAGCAAATGCATGGCGTAAGGTATGTGGTGACAAATCCCTGGTTATTCCTGCAACGACGCCGTGAATACGAATGCGATGCCAAAACGCTTGCCGTGTCATTGCCTTGCCTCTAAGCGATAGAAACAGATCGCTTGTGGCACCTTTCTGTAATGCGGGTCTGGCCTGCTGTATATATTTATCAACCCAATGTGTGGCCACATCTCCCATAGGTACAAGCCGCTCTTTTCTGCCTTTACCCCAGACCCTGACAACACCTTGCTGAAGATTCACCTGGTCCACTGTCAAGCCGACAAGTTCGGATACACGTAGTCCACAACCGTACAGAACCTCCAGCATTGCCTTGTCCCGAAGTCCAAGATCATCGCCGGGCAATGGCGCATCAAGCAAAGCGCGCACTTCTGACTCGGTAAGAACTTTGGGCAATGGCCTACCGATGGAGGGTGATCGAATTAGCGCAGTGGGATTTTCTGTCAGAAGATTCTCTCTTATTGCCCACGCATAGAATTGTCGCAGAGCAGACAACAGGCGCGCAGCACTGCGAGAACTACTACCATCTTTTACAAGCGCGGAAAGACAGCGCATGATATCGCCGCCAGAAGCACTGATCAGTACTGCTGAAGGCTGTTCAGCCTGATGTTCTGTTGAGTTTATCCGAGAGAAGATGAATGCACGTAAATCTGTTGCATACGCGCTGATGGTGTGCGAACTCAGGCCACGTTCAATTAGCTGGCTATCGGCGAATCGTCGCAGCAATTGCTCATCAGCTTTAGCAATTGCTTGTACATTGGCCACTATTTTGGAGCACTTTGTTTTCAACTTGGCGTTAGCATACACACAGACTGGGAATTCGAAGGATACACATGAATCAGGCTGATGTTTCTACAGACGACTCTGATCCTAACGCCATAACGATCGAAGAGGCACGCATGCGGATATGCCAGGGTCTGACTCCATGCATAGAGCATGATCTCATTAGCTGCTCTGCTGCGCTTGGCCGCGTAGTCGCCAACAATGTTGTCTGCGAAGTCAATGTTCCTTCATTTCGTGCATCTGCCATGGATGGATACGCTGTTCGTGTCAGCGAATGTGCCTCCCCGTTAGTCATCGCAGGCCAGTCTCTGGCAGGTCATCCTGGTGAGGATTCATTGGTTGCCTTTGGCGCACAGAGAATTACCACGGGCGCTCGCGTTCCTGATGATGCTGATGCTGTTGTACAGCAGGAAAATGTGACGATTGTCGGCAATACCATCCGTGTTGATCAACAACCCGTGAAAGGTCTGCATATCAGGAACCCCGGAACCGATAGCGCCCTTGGCGACACTATCCTTCGCGTTGGTGATCGTATAGGTGCTGCTGAACGAGCCATATTAGCCGCCCACGGCGTCACCCATATAAAGGTTCTGCGCAAAATAAGAATCGCCGTATTTTCGACAGGTGATGAACTGATAGAACCTGGCAGAACATGTGAACCCGGGCAGATCAATGATGCCAACAGGGCTCTGTTGCTTTCCATGCTGGACGAGTCAAACGTTGAATTAACAGATCTTGGTATAGCTGCCGATACCGAACAGGATTTACAACGCGTTATTGATGCTACCAACGATGCTGACTTTGTCATCTCCAGTGGCGGAGTATCAGTTGGTGATGCGGATTATGTCAAAACGGTACTTGAACAAAACGGGACTATGAACATCTGGAAAATTGCCATGAAACCGGGTAGGCCGCTGACATTCGGCTTTCTGGGGGAATCAAAAGCATTCTTTGGGTTACCGGGAAACCCGGTGTCGGCTGCAATAACCTGCCTGATGTTTGTAAAGCCTGCAATTGATTATCTTTGCGGCATCCGTGCAGACCACTTGCCGGCACTTGAGCTAAAACTGAAAAATGGATTAAAGAAGAGGCCGGGTCGCGTTGAATATCAACGCGCAATAATCAATCAGGACAGAACAGGAACATGGTCGGTAAGCACTACCGGACTTCAGGATTCGCATGTACTCACCTCTTTGCACAAGGCAAACTGTCTTATCGAGTTACCCATGACATCCAATGGTGCCAGCGACGGAGAAGTCGTCAGGGTGTATCCGTTTACGCACTTTGCACGGAGCCCGCTTTAGCCTCTGATCGAGTGCAATCAGTGATTAAGCCCAGTGTTTACTTCGCGGAGTTTCAAACACACCTCGGCAAGGGACAGAAAGTACCGCTACATGAGCACTCAGACCCTCATCTGACGCCATTTGAGGGCAATTCTGTGTGTGGATGTGGGCAGTTTTCGCAAATCTGAAATGCAGAAAGGGCGGTACAAAGCCGCCCTTTCTGAGAAAAGCGCTGATCATCTATCGGATCAGCAGGAATACCTTACATGTTGCTACGCGCCTTCTTCTTACCGCGGGCTTTTTTCTTGCTAGCAGCCTTCTTCTTACCACGGGCTTTCTTCTTGCCAGCGGCCTTCTTCTTACCGCGGGCTTTTTTCTTGCCGGCAGCCTTCTTCTTACCACGGGCCTTCTTCTTGCCAGCGGCCTTCTTCTTACCGCGAGCCTTCTTCTTGCCACGTGCTTTCTTCTTGCCGGCAGCCTTCTTCTTGCCGCGAGCTTTTTTCTTACTGGACGCCTTCTTTTTGCCAGCAGACTTCTTCTTACCGCGGGTTTTCTTCTTGGAGGCTACCTTCTTTGCAGCTTTTTTCCTGGAAGCTTTCTTTCCTGCTGCTTTCTTTTTACCGCGAGCCTTCTTCTTTCCTGATGCTTTCTTTTTACCGGCTTTGGCAGGTTTGGCCGCCTTCGCTGGTTTACTGATTCGAGCCATGGTGTAACTCCTGACTTAGTGGAAAAACAAAAAACAGGAGCCATGACACCAGACTCCCACACAGGCCCACCAATTCGACCGAGGCCAACACTGGGTGATACCCGTTACTGAACTACAAACTGACTGATACTACTTTGCCGGTTGGCATAGCAGGCAGACGTACCGCCACTAGCCTGCTAAACAACCGTAAACCTGTTGAACACTTGCCTGACTTGCTTAACCTATCGTTGACGTTCCAACCTTCCCCACTTATTTCCGCTTGTTCCCAGGGAAGAAGCTAACATCGAAATATATGTTGAACGAAATGCTCCTACATCTACTTCAAGGCTACCCAGTCAATCGAACAAATCACTCAAGCAAATCACTCAAGCAAATCACTCAAGCAAACAAACAAATCACTCAAACAATTTTGGTTTTTTCAACCTTGGCTTAGCTCTCCTCAAACATCAAAGTCGCTGGATTGAACTTCGCCAAAGCTTGATAAAACAAAAAACAACAACATGATTGTTGTTGTATTTTCCATATAGTACAAAAAAATTCAACCGCAAGTTGTAAAACCGTAAAAAAAGTTACGCGGCAACTATAGCTAATCAATTTTATTTCGTACTGAAATTCGAAAGATACCCGTACCGCATATGCCGTGCCGATTTATCTTTTCACCGCGTATACAGTGTAATAACGCTAAACAATTAAAGCTATGCAAAACAGTTCATCCACCATCAATCTTCTATTTCGACGTGTTGCTGCTTTTCTTTACGATTGTCTGCTACTCATCGCCATCTACTTCGTGATTACAGCCGCTGTGATTCCATTGAACGATGGTCAAGCGATTCAACACTGGAGTTATAAATTGTTCCTTGTTGTTGTGGCATTTCTGTTCTTTGACTGGTTTTGGAGACATGGTGGACAAACATTGGGAATGCGCGCGTGGCGTTTACGAATAGAAGGTACAGAACAGGAAAAAGTCACCTTCAAACAAACAGCGCACCGCTATCTGCTTGGCCTGTTTGCCTTCGGATTTACGTTTATCCAGATGTTTACCAGTGACTCGCAACAGGCGTTACACGACCGCCTAAGCAAGACAAGAATTGTCAAGTATTACAATTAGTTAAAGTATTTCGCCAGGGCGCTAATTTCTCATTTGAACCATTAAGACACACCAGATTTTTTAAGCTGTACGCCTTATCCCGATGATTGCTATCAACAGAAAACTCAGCAAAGGCAACAATGCACTCAATGCAGGCGCAAGCCCGTTTGCAAGTGCAAGTTGAGTTAACAAACGGTTCATAAGTGTATAAAGAATGCCCAAAATGATACCAACAAAAATTTTTTGACCAGCACCTCCCGAGCGTTGTGATGCAAACACAAATGGCAGTGAAAGCATCAGCATCACGAGTGTGGAAAGTGGACTTGCCATCTTTATCCAAAAGGCTAATTCAATACGTCTACTGTCCAGTTGATTGTTGTTTAAATATCGCACTTGCTCATATAAATCCATCGCCGAAAGACTTTCTGGTGACACCGAAATACTTTTAAGAACATCGGAGCTTACAAGTGAAAAATTGGTATTTTTGACTCTATCGTCTTCGTTTCCGACAGAATTTCGACGTAAAAAATCTGACCAAAGCACATTATCAATCTGTTCCCGATGAGCGGTTTCACTATCAAAATATGTCACTGCAAGGTCTTGAAGTTGCCAATCATCGCCTTCAGGGTGCGCACTGGCTGCCTGTAAAGCAAGTACGATCTGATTATTATCAAATTGATGCACACTGACATCCAGCAACGTGAAATCGGGCATCACCGTACCGATGTTCACGTATCGATCAGCAGATTTGAGCCAAAGACCTCTTGAACCTTTTACTGACAATCGCTTTTCAAGCGCTGTCAGACGCAACTCTTCGGCAATCTGCTCAGACTTGGGCATAACGGTCTCCCCTACTACTGCGACCAGCAGCATAAGACCTACGCCCGTGACTAAAACAGCGCGAATAACTCGACTACTCGATATACCGGCTGCCCGCATGACAGTCAATTCACTGTTGGATGCCAGCGTTCCAAGCCCCAACAAGCTACCAAGTAATACAGCTGGTGCAAACAAGAGATAGATTTTTCCGGGAATAGTAAGAAAAATGTACTGAGCGGCGCGACCTACCGTGTAACTGCCCTTACCTACATCATCGAGTTCGCTGATAAAAGCAAAAATACTCGCAAGTGTAACCAGAGTCAGTAATACCAGAAGACTGGTTAGCAGTATTGAGCGTCCAATATACCTGTCCAGAATCCCAAACATCAGCTTGTACGCCTGAATAGCCATTGCCAACCAACGCGTTTGGCCAGTAGCGCAACAATCAGGCAAATCACAGCCAGATGAATAGGCCATAACCCGACCCACGCTGGCACAGTACCCGCTGCAATCCACTTTCTCATCAAAACCAGCAAGTTGGCGTACGGAATGTAGATGAGTATGGCAATAGCGATCTTTCCGAATCTTCCAGCCCTGGGAGAGGTGTAGCTTAACGGCACCGCTAGCAGTGCCAGTAGCAAGGCTGCCAGCGGTATGGAAATTCGCCATTGCAGCTCAGCCTTGTCTTCCAGATCATCTGCGCCCCAGAGCTGCGTTAACGTCTTGCCTTTACGAATGAGTCTAGGCGCAGCCGGAGCTTCTCGTGGTCGAAGCACACCCTGACGCTTGAAATCGGTAATCATGTATCCAGGTTGGCCAGGAGTGCCAACGCTTGTTTGACCATCAGTGAAAATCAGATATTCATCGCCAGTTTCTGCATCCTTTTGATAAGAGGCAATACGCGCACTGTCTACTGCAGGTTCGGTGCTTGCGTTTTGCCGATACATGAACACATCGTTGAATTGTGTCCTTTGCGGATTACTCCGTCTTGCGAAGAACACTGTGCGGCCATCACTTGACTCTACAAATTTGCCCGGCGCAACCAGACTTAGTGCTGATTGTTCGCGCATTTGCTGCTTGATGCTTTGCTCATAACGTGCAGCCCAGGGCGAGGCAAAAAGTGTCAATGCTGTTATCGCAAGAACACCTATAAGGCCAATCACAGCCGTGGGGCGCATGAGATCGAACCAGCCCACTCCACAGGCATGCATCACCGACATCTCATTGTCTCGATAAAATCGACCATGCGCCAGCATGATGCCAAGATACAATCCCAAGGGAATTAGTGTGACCAGAAGGTTGATGGATTTAACGCCCACCAGTAGCAAAAGCATATCGGCCTGAATGACCCCTTCACTCACCTGCGATAAACTGCGCCCAAGCACATTACCCACCATGATGACAAGCAGCACAACCAACACAGCAAGCCATGTCAGTAGCATCTCCTTCATCAGATATCTATCGAGAATGCGCACTAGGTAAAATAGGGGCGAATGCTATAGGTTGGCGGACATAGTAACGTGCTTGAGGACGCAGTACACTAGGCATAGGTTCTACGCATCAACGAGACAGAACAACAAATCATGAAGCCAACTATAGCCAATCGTCTGCCTAAATCAGTAAACAATGCCTGTCAGCTGATGTTTCTATTCAATGACGGCAGGCTAACAGGCCAAATACGCAAGTTCGACTCTGAAAACAACGGTCTTGTAAAGCACCTCCTCTCCTCTGATGACTTTACTGCTGAGAACGCGCAAACACTGTTGCTGCATGGCTTGCCTGGTGCCCTTTGCACCAGAGTGCTTCTTGTGGGATTAGGTAGTCGTAAAAATGCTGATGCCAGCTCCTGGCGTAGTGCGTGCAAGGCTGCCGCGTTGGCAGTGAGTAAAACCCCCAGTAGCGCTGTTGTGAGTGATTGTCTCAGTAATATAGATATAGACAGCCTTGACGCTGTGACCATGGCGGAGCATTTACTGTGTGAATTAACCAACGCAAACTACCGGTTTACATTGCACTCGACAACACCATCGACATCCTCTCTGGATGCGGTATACCTTAGTTGCGAGCGCAGCATTGTAGAAATAGCACAGCAAGCGGCTAATCTGGGTGTTGCCACAGCGAACGGCATGTCATTGGCGCGCGACCTTGGCAATCTGGCCCCTAATATCTGTACTCCAGGCTATCTTGCAGAACAGGCAGTGAAATTAAGCGAACAATTTAACCACTTCACTACCGAGATAGTGGATGAAGACGCCATGCACGCCTTGGGTATGGGGGCACTCCTGAGCGTATCGTCAGGCAGCGAACAGCCTGGCAAGCTGATTGTGATGAACTATCAGGGTAAAAAACGCGCAGGCTCTCCCATAGTGCTTGTTGGAAAAGGCGTCACGTTCGATACCGGTGGTATCTCGATAAAGTCATCCGAAGGCATGGATGAAATGAAATTCGATATGTGCGGGGCTGCCAGTGTATTTGGTGTCATGCGCTCGCTTGGCCAATTGCAACCGGAACTCAATGTCATTGGCGTCGTCGCTGCTGCCGAAAACATGCCTGATGGTCGTGCAACTCGACCGGGCGATGTAGTGACATCCATGTCTGGTAAAACCATAGAAATTCTTAATACGGACGCAGAGGGACGGCTCGTGTTGTGCGATGCACTCACTTATGTTCATCGTTTCAAGCCTTCTGTTGTCGTTGACATTGCTACCTTGACAGGTGCAGCAGTGATGGCACTGGGCCATCATAGAAGCGCAGTGTTCGGTAATCATCAAGGCACTATTGATGCGCTATTCGCTGCCGGAGATGCCAGCGGCGATCTGACCTGGCCCATGCCATTGGGTAGCGACTACATGGCCCAGCTGGATTCCAATTTTGCTGATCTTGCCAACATAGGCGGAAGAGCTGCTGGCGCTGTCACTGCGGCCTGCTTTCTTTCGTGTTTTGCAGAAGAGCTCAATTGGGCCCATCTGGATATAGCAGGCGTCGCCTGGAACAGTGGTAAAGAGAAAGGTGCGACCGGACGCCCGGTACCGTTATTACTTAAATTTATAGTCCAACAAATAAAATCATGACCAGAATCGATTTCTATGTTCTTTCTGATTCAAGCGAAAACACTCGGTTAGATCTTGTATGCAAACTTGCCGAGAAAGCCTGCTCTCGAGACCAGAGGATACATATTTTCAGCTCGAATCGACAGCTTCTGGAGCAGATTGACGCTCGACTTTGGGATTTTCGCCCGCTGAGCTTTGTCGGCCACAGATTATTACAAGAGGGGCATCTATCAAGTAGCGATGATAACGATCCCGTATTGTTGTCATCGGGGGAGCCGGGGCACGAACGCCAGCTATTGATCAATCTTGATAGCCAGGTACCTGAATTTTTCAGTCGTTTTGAGCGTGCACTGGAAATCGTGAATAAAGAGCCAGAGATACAAACTGCAGGACGAACACGATATCGCTTCTATCAACAACGCGGATACCCGCTGCAGCATCACAATATGTGAATCGCACCCGTGACTATGGCATGTAACGTTTCACATTTGAGGTAAGACCTACTCTGGACTAATCTATAAATTTACTCCGAAGTAAAATCATGCAGCTACTAGACGATGTGCCAGTACTCAGTGACATAGTCAAAGCCGGTGATGAGAACATCATCAAATCGGCAAGACGAGACCTTCTGGAAAGCATTGACGCGCTTGATCTGGAGCTAAAGATTGATCAGATCATTAACCGTCATGTTGATGCCTTGCGTGTAGAGTTGCGGATACTGTTGCATCAAAAGTAGTGTCCTCACGCCACAATCGTATCCAATCCCACTTCCGCGCCTATGCAGTGCAGGCCGAGCAAGTCTATTCCATAGCTAAGCAACAAGAAGCGTATCGCCCGACCTTACAGCGCCGCGCTACAGTACACTATGGCTATGGATAAGACATACGACCCCAAAGCTATAGAGCAGCGTTGGTATTCAACGTGGGAAGAGAACGGTTACTTCAAACCTCAAGGTGATGGCGACCCCTATTGCATCATGATCCCCCCGCCAAATGTTAACGGCACGTTGCACATGGGCCATGCGTTTCAGGAGACTATCATAGACGCCCTGATCCGCTACCACCGCATGTTGGGCGACAGAACGCTGTGGCAACCGGGGTGCGACCATGCCGGTATCGCCACGCAAATGCTGGTCGAGCGACAAATCAACAATGAAGGCATGACTCGCCATGATCTGGGAAGAGAAAAATTTCTTGAGCGCGTCTGGCAGTGGAAGGAGGAATCTGGCGGCACAATTACCCGGCAGTTACGTCGACTTGGTGCCTCGCCTGACTGGTCGCGCGAACGATTCACCATGGACGAAGGAATGTCAGATGCTGTTCGGGATGTATTTGTAAGACTGCACGATGATGGGCTTATCTATCGAGGCAAACGTCTAGTCAATTGGGACCCCGTTCTTAAAACAGGCTTGTCAGACCTGGAAGTGCTTAGCGAGGAGGAAAACGGCTCGCTCTGGCACTTTCGCTATCCGCTTACCGATGGATCAGGTTCAGTTGTCATCGCAACCACTCGCCCGGAGACTCTGTTGGGAGATACCGCCGTGGCGGTTCACCCTGAAGATGAGCGCTTTGCCACCCTGATAGGTAAAACCATAATCCTGCCTCTGGTCGGTCGACATATACCCATCATTGCCGATGATTATGTTGACCCGGCGTTTGGCTCAGGTTGCGTAAAAATCACACCGGCCCATGACTTCAACGACCACGCCATCGGTGTGCGACATAAGCTACCCGTCATCAACATCCTGACCGATGATGCTGCGATGAACGACGAGGTGCCAGAGATGTACCGCGGGCTTGATCGGTTTGAGGCACGCAAGAAAGTGGTCAGCGATATGGAGGCTGCAGGTCTGCTGGTAGAAATAAAAGCGCATAAGCTCATGGTGCCCAGAGGCGATCGATCCAACGCCATCGTAGAGCCTTACCTCACCGATCAATGGTATGTCGACTTGACCAGCAAGGTGCAGGAAGATGGTCGTCCCGGCGGTCACACCGCTATTGTCCAGCCTTCACTGGATGTTGTGGCCGACGGAAGCGTCCGCTTTGTGCCCGATACCTGGACACGCACTTACAATCAGTGGCTAGAGAATATTCAGGACTGGTGCATCAGCAGGCAGATCTGGTGGGGGCATCGTATACCCGCCTGGTATGACAACGAAGGTGGTGTCTATGTGGGCAAGGATGAAGCCGACGTACGTAAAAAACACGCATTATCAGATTCAATCGCTCTCAGACAGGATGATGATGTTCTGGACACGTGGTTTTCATCTGCTCTGTGGCCATTCAGCACTTTAGGTTGGCCAGAGGAGACACCGGAACTGGAGATGTTCTATCCCGGATCTGTTCTGGTCACAGGCCATGACATCATCTTTTTCTGGGTAGCAAGAATGGTTATGTTCGGCACTTACTTTCGGGATGGTGAAGTGCCATTCAAGGATGTCTATATGCATGGTCTGGTGCGTGATAGCAAAGGCCAGAAAATGTCTAAATCCAAAGGTAATGGACTTGATCCACTGGATATCATCGACGGCATTGAACTTGAAGCACTGGTAGCCAAGCGTTGTGCCAATCTCATGCAAGATTACAAAGCGGCCTCTATCGAGAAGCAGACTCGTAAAGAGTTCGCTGATGGCATACCAGCCTACGGCACTGATGCACTGCGTTTTACCTTTGCCTCACTGGCCTCTAACGGGCGCGACATTCGATTCGACATGAAGCGCGTAGAGGGCTATCGTAATTTTTGTAACAAGCTATTCAATGCCAGTCGTTATGTGTTGATGAACACCGAAGGCATGGATCCTGAAAACGTTCCCACCCAGAGCAATGCTATCGACCGCTGGATTATCAGCAGACTGCAAAGGAGCGAAGCCGATGTAGCAACACATATAGCAGCCTACCGTTTCGATCTGGCGTCAGCCGCCTTGTATGAATTCATCTGGAATGAATACTGTGATTGGTATCTGGAACTTGCCAAACCCATATTGATGGGAGATTCTACCGATGCGCAGAAGCAATCCACTCGCATCACTCTTGTACGAGTGTTGGAAACAACACTTAGACTCGCACATCCTTTCATGCCATATATTACTGAAGAATTATGGCAACAGGTAGCCCCTCGCGCAGCCAAGTCAGGCCCAACTATTTCATTACAGCCCTACCCGGTTAGCGACACATCCAAAATCGATGAAACCGCCATTGCAGAGATCGAGTGGGTCAAGCAGGTTGTCATGGGTGTTCGTCGTATCCGTTCGGAAATGAACATCAATCCAGGTAAAAAGCTACCGCTGCTGTTTGCTCACGCGAGTGAATCCGATCTTGTCAAGTTGCATGCGCACCGCAGTTTGCTTGTGTCTCTGGCAAAACTTGAGGCCATAGACATTGTCGAAGCAGGTGAACCAGAACCGGAGTCCGCCGTAGCGCTCGTCGATCATCTGAAACTGCTTATCCCCATGGCCGGGCTCATCGACAAAGATGCTGAATTAGCGCGCCTATCGAAGCAGATCGATAAATTGAACAAAGAGGTGGCCCGCTTGCAAGGCAAATTGTCGAACAAGGGATTTACCGACAAAGCACCTGCAGCTGTTGTAGCCATAGAGCAACAGAAACTGGACGATGCGCAAGCAGCATTAAAAGAGATGAAAGTACAGCAAGAAAAAATTGCCGCCATGTGAAACAATTCGGTGGGAATAACACTAAACCTGGCTCGTTATACAATAAAGCACCTGATGCATACGTATATGAGGATCAAGATCCAGCCAAACCCCGGATATCCGCCGACGTATGGATGACGGCACTAGAATTTATCTTATTAGATCCAGGGCGTCCTGTTGAAACGCCCTGGTTTGTTGCCAGCACATATTGCACCAGTAGCCAGGCGAAAAACAGGAATAGTAGCGTACCCACAATGCCGCCTACGATGAAGTGGATTGGCTTACCCTGGGTGAAGTCCCGCTCACGATTTTTGCGGGATTGCACACCGATCATTGCAGCGCCGACACTTTGAACAATATTCCAGAAACCTGTGCCGGATCGTTCGTGATTCGCCAGCTCCTCCGGTTCAACCTTGTCTTGTGAATCGGCAAAGTTTGCCATCAGAAACGAATTCCAGCCTTGGCAGAATATGTGCGAACATCTCCAGTGCGATCTAGCTCAAACGTCAGGGCAATGCCTAAATTTATTGTCGCTCCAAGAAAAAACTTGTTCTCTTCAATCGTCTCATTGCCAAGCCCACCAATGCTCCTGGGGGTAGATTTGCTCTGCATATACCCAACGCCTGCATAGGGCGTAAGCATCAGAAATCCTTTTGAAATACTCAGCTCAATCGCTGAAGTATGAAAATCAAGCGTATCCAGACCCAAAACCTGAGAATGTGTAGCTCTCACGCCAACTGAGGGCGTGAGCACTCCTCCGTCAATAATTGCAAAGCGGAGTTCACCGCCCAGGATGGTCGCATCTGAATCGGGTACAACACCTAATGATGCACCTACATTCAAACCGAACGGCAATCCTTTTAGCACCTGCACTTTCGGCACAATAAGATCGCTGCCACTGAAATCGCCACCACTGGCCAGATCATAAACCTCGCCGCTCACATCAGTACTGGTAATGGCCACGCCGATATCGAATCCAAGAATACCCAATGCCTCTGGTGGTGCGACACTTCGGTAGTGAGACGCGGCACCCAGGTCTTCTGAAAACTCAATGAACTGCTCTTGATTGAGCGCCTCAATCGTGTCGAAGGTAGCCGCTGAGACAATACCACTCAAACCGACACCGGAAAGAGCCAGCAGAACGCTAAGTACTCGTTGTGATCGTAATGTTTTCATCAGATTTTCTCGGATGACTTTCCATCAGTCATCATAATTACTTCATGAAGAATGTAAGGCAGTAGCTTTTTCAAGCGCTTCCATACTGTCCAGCAGTTGCTCTTCGAAAGACTCAACCTGTAAACGCGCCGCCGCCTCTGCATTTAATAGCTCATTCAATTGTGGTTTGTTTTCCACAGTATACAACTCCTGGTCACCAAGCTTTTCTCTCACATCTGAAAGTGCACGAGTCGCTACGTCTAACTGTTTCTCGTGCTTTTTGATTGCCTTACTCAATGGTGCAAGCAGTGCGCGAAGCGTCGCCTGATCGCGTTTTTGCTGGCGTTTGTCAGCGGATACAGCCTCTGACGCAAGGTTTATTCCTGCCTCTTTAGATGCATTGACCAGGGTGCTGCCGGTATTTTTCCCACTCGTATATTCCACAATATCCAACACAGCAGTAGCCTCCTGTGTGCGTCTTTTTGATAGCCATCGGGCATACCCATCCAGATCATCATCAAACGGGGTTAATGAATGGTCTGCAACCAACCATAGCTCGTCTACTACCGAGCGCAGCATGGTTCGATCATGTGAGATAACTAACAACGCGCCTTCAAACGACACTAATGCATCGGCCAATGCCTGCCTCATATTAATGTCCAGATGATTAGTTGGTTCATCGAGTAGCAGTAAATTGGGCCTGGATTGCACAATGAGTGCAAGTGCCAGGCGCGCACGCTCGCCACCGGATAAGGTTGCAGTCGACTGAAGTGCCTGGTCACCGTTAAAGTCGAAACCACCAAGGTAATTTCTTGCTTGTGCATCACTTAGTGTTGGATCGTGTGATTGCAAGGCTTGTAGCGGCGAATGATCAGCACGCAGTTGATCTACTTGATGCTGCGCAAAATAACCAATGGATAGTTTCTGTGCAGGGGTTCTCGTGCCTGTACTTATGGGTAAAGAGCCGGTGAGCGCTTTGATCAAGGTTGATTTACCTGCGCCATTCACCCCCAGCAGACCAATTCTGTCACCGCTCTGGACGGTAAAGCTGATATCGCGCAGTACCGGATCACCGCCGTAACCAACATTGCACTTATTTAGCACGACCAAGGGGCTGGGCATAGCGCCCGGTGTCTGAAAACCGAACGTAAACGGTGATTCGATACGCACGGCTTGCGTCTCACCAAGACGTTCCAGCATTTTGAGTCGGCTTTGTGCCTGCCTTGCCTTGGTAGCTTTGGCGCGGAATCTGTCAACAAAGCCCTGAAGCTCTTTGCGACGCGCCTGTGTTTTCTCATGTAGTGCCTGCTGACTAACCAGCCGAGCAGCACGCCATCTTTCGAATGCACTGTAGTTGCCCGTGACAAGGTTCGCCGTTTGAGTCTCTATATGCAGTGTTGTATTGGTGACCGAGTCCAGAAACTCACGATCATGCGAAATCAGTATCAGAGTCCCCTCACGTCGCCGTAGCCAGGATTCGAGCCATAGCACTGCATCCAGATCCAGATGGTTGGTAGGCTCATCAAGCATCAACAATTCATTGGGACTAATGAGCGCCTGAGCTAGATTGAGGCGCATTCGCCAACCACCAGAGAAGCTGGCAACTGAATTACCATGAGAATCGATACTGAAACCGAGCCCGTGTAGTAAAGCGCCGGCGCGAGACTTTATCGTGTATCCACCGCACTGTTGGAACTCGGCAAGTCTGTTGGCCAGTTGCTCGCCCTGATCATCACCGCAGGCATCAATCGCGGCCTCTAGCTTACGTAATCGCTGATCACCATCAACGACGTAGTCCAGAGCTGAACGTGAGGATGAGGGAGTTTCCTGAGCAACATGCGTGATCACGATATTCTGTTGCAGCGAGATGGTCCCGGTATCGGCTTCAAGCTCACCCTGAATCATGGCAAACAGACTGGACTTCCCACAGCCATTGGCACCCGTCAAGCCAATTTTCTGACCTGAGTGAATAACACAACTGAGTTCGTGGAATAAAAGTTTACCGTCACGTCGACACGCGACATCGTTAAAGCTGAGCATGTCTGAATTTTACGCTCTCACTGGTAGCTACAGGTTGTCAAGGGCACATTATTCTTCGTTTGGAGATAGCTTGTCCGGGAATTAGCTGATCGACCGACATCCCGAATTTCAGGAGCCTGAAATATGACGTTGACGGACCACTTGTGTCGACTGTTAATCGACCCGTTAAAGGCATCTGCTATCATCTACGCATCATATATTGAAGGATGGTTCCATGAGATCCACACGTTTCTCCCCATTAGCGCGATTGGCCACATTCTTCGTTACAGCCTTGCTCCTCAGCGGCTGCGGGATCAACAATATTCCGACTTACGATGAAGCGGTAAACGGCAGATGGTCAGAGGTTCAAAACCAGTACAAACGCCGTGCCGACTTAGTACCTAATCTGGTAAGTACCGTCGAAGGCTTTGCCGATCAGGAACGTGATGTTCTCACTGAAGTAACTGAGGCCAGAACTCGTGTATCCCAGATGAATATCTCTCCAGAGATGCTTTCCGATCCAGAAGCATTCCAGCAGTTTCAGGAAAATCAGGGGGCACTGAGTTCTGCGCTACAAAGGCTCATGGTAGTAGTCGAGGCCTATCCAGACCTTAAATCCAATGAAAATTTTCTGGCACTGCAGCAGCAGCTCGAAGGCACCGAAAACAGAATTGCCGTAGCACGCCGTGACTACATAGGTGCCGTTCAACAATACAACACGGAACTGCGAACTATTCCGGGGCGCTGGTGGGCGCGTTTCATGTATCCGGATATGGAGCCCAAGGTTAATTTTTCGGTCAGTGAAGAAGATGCCGTTAATCCCACGGTTGAGTTCAACAAAGAATAACTAGACACAAAAGCTCCGTGACTCACTTCTATCGAAAACCCGGATTGAGCAATGCTGTGTGCAAGCTGATAACAGCGCTGCTGCTGAGCGCCCTCGCCTGTTTTCAATTGGCTTTCGCACAGAGTTTTCCTCCGTTGACCGGGCGTGTTGTTGATCAGGCACAGTTACTCGATAAAGTCCAGGAAGCATCCTTGAGCGCTCAACTGGAAGCCCACGAAGCGCAGACCAGCAATCAGCTTGTTGTCGTGACCATTGCAGACCTGGAAGGATACGACATTGCCGATTACGCCAACCGCTTGGGGCGTGAGTGGCAGATTGGTACGGCAGACAACGACAATGGTGCACTGTTGCTGGTGGCTCCAACTGCTCGCAAGGTGCGCATAGAAGTGGGCTATGGCCTGGAAGGGGCGCTGACAGATTCGCTATCAAGCATCATCATCCAACGCGAGATTCTGCCAGCGTTTCGCGACAATGACTATCCGCAGGGCATTGAACGAGGCGTGGGTGCGATACTTCAGGCGGTTAAGGGCGAGTACACAGCCCCCACGTCGGCCGCGAAAAGTAATGGCACTGCAATGACCAGCGCGGTTGGCAATTTCATACCGTTGATTTTCATAGCCATGGTTGCCATACCGGAATTGTTGCGTAGATCAGGTCTTCGTAAGGCTGCAAATGGGGCGTTTCCTTCCGGATTCGCGGGCCTTCTTGCAACCATTATCACCGGTAATTTACTTATCGGTCTCGTCATCGCTGTAGTTGTTTTCCTGTTTGTTTTTTTCAAAGGCTCTGGCAATGGAGGCAATGGCCCATCATCGCGACAACGTGGGCGTTATATCGGAACCGGCGGAATAGGTGGTGGTGGATTTGGTGGCGGCGGCTTCGGTGGCGGTGGCGGTAGCTTCGGTGGCGGCGGCGCTTCGGGGAGTTGGTAGATGGCATTTTTAACTCAAGAAGAAAAATCTGCGCTATCGGCAAAAATCAATTATGCAGAGTCTCGCACGCGTGCAGAGATTGTTACGGTCATTGCTCGCCAGAGCGATGGCTACCGTTATATTCCTATTCTCTGGGCGGCGCTTGCGGCCCTTAGTCTCCCGGGCATCTATTACGCTTACCTTGCATTAACAACCAGCGGTTGGATAGAGTCGGCCCATATTGTCAATGTCAGCTCATGGCTTTATGCATTTCAGGTATTGGTGTTTCTGGGGCTTGGAGTGTTATTTCAAATTCCTGCCGCGCGACTCTGGATTATCCCCACATCAGTCAAGCAGCAACGTGCCGCAAGACATGCGCGCGAACAGTTCTTCCTACAAAATCTACATCAGACGAAAGGTCGAACAGGGCTGCTGATTTTTGTATCAGTAGCTGAGCACTATGTTGAAATCATTGTTGATTCAGCCATTGCTCAAGCGGTGGACAATGAGCTCTGGTCCAAAACCGTAGAAGAATTTATAACGCATGTTCAACAAGGGGACATCGCCCAGGGCTTTGAGAGCACCATTGAGCAGTGCCGGGAAATTCTTTGGCAGCATTTCCCGGCCCCCGAAGGTCGGCCTGATGAACTACCTAATCACCTGATTGAAGTGTGAGGACAGCAAACGCTTATTTTGTGATTGCCAAATGATTCAACTTGATGATGCTGTATCAGACAAGGTGTTATCGCTGACTTCGTCCGCCAGCAGAAATGTCACAAATGCCATTGGAGCAAGGCTCAGCAACGCGTAGCGAAGGCCAATAGCGTCAGATAAAAATCCGATTACCGGCGGTGCGATAAAAAACGCTGTAAAAGCAACCATGTTGAGTGCCGCCACATTATCAGCGGATGAGCGACCCGGTCGATTAGCGGCTGCTGTAACGGCTAGTGGAAATACGATGGCAACGCCAGCTCCGGAAATGGCCGCACCGATAAACACCCACAACGTACTGGGTGCCAGTGCGAAAATGCAAATACCGACAGTTGATGCCAGGCCGGATATACGAATAACCCTGGTTTCACCGAAATGTTCCGAAATAGCATCACCTGAAAGCCGTACGATGGCCATCACCACGGAAAAAAACGAGTAGGTTACTGCAATGAGTAATGGGCTTGCTGACATGACATCACGCATAAACACAGCCGACCAATCAATGAACGCCCCCTCTACCATCATGATACCCAGTGGCATGATGCAAAGCAGCAGAATAGCCTTGCCAGGCAAGGTAAACAGACCAGTGACTTTCAAGTTGCTGGATTTCACCCCTGCCCGGTCAGACACAGGCACCGACACATCAGCACTCACCTCGACAGGTAATCGGGGAAGTGAGGTGGCTACAAAATAACCACCGAGTGCAATCAACGGCATGATGATGACAAAGTGTGTGCTGACGCTGACACCCTGTTGAGCAATAGCGCCTCCCATCAATGCACCCACCATGGTGCCAATGCTCCAGAATCCATGACAGCGCGACATCAGACGCCCAGCTGCAGCCTTTTCGATGCGCGCAGCTTCGGTGTTCATCGCAGTTTCTATCATGCCGACAGCCATACCACTGATGCATAGAGCGAGCATTAGCTGGGCAAGGTTCTGGGCTAAAGCCGGGGTGATGAATAGCAACGCCCACAAAGGCAAAAACACACGGCAACCGGAACGCAATCCTATGTTCTGAATGATTCTTCCAGCGATGGAAAAACCTATTAATGTACCCAAGGGCATGCTGAGAAGCGCCAGCCCGAGCTCAGCGTCTGATAAGCCCAGATTATACTTGATGTCGGGTATCCGTGGAATCCACTGGCCGATTACAGAGGATTCGAAGAAGAATACGCCAAAGATTGCCCAAGTGGCAGACCTGTCCAACATGCAGTTCGTTCCCAAGCATTAACAGCTGTGGAGCTTACTCCTTAACTGCGCACATCGGAAACAATTTGCCCTTAGGGTCCGTCCCATAATAAATTGAGCATCTCAGGTGCTCAGGCGCTCGTCCAGCAAGGCGGGAGAAGGGCGAATAGCGGGCTATTCAACCGCCGAACAACGCAGCGGGGCGAGATGCATGGGCGCCTGAGATGCTCAAGTTATTGTGGTGTGGGACGGGCCCTTAGCTTAAATCACTGCTGACAGCTGCACACAGGAGGAATATGGCTATTATCCTTCTAGCAAATTTACCGATATAAGGTACTGCGTTTAATTTGTAACAATAGTTTTGTGAATACAGTAAACACAAGGGTAAAGCGATCTTCAGATACAACGCCCACCATCTACCTCCATGGCCACACCGGTCACCATGCTCGCCTCATCCGAACACAAAAAGGTTGCTGCGTTACCCATGTCTTCGGCTGTACTGAATCGGCCCAGCGGGATGGAGCTCAAAAACCTGGCACGCACCTCGGGTGTATCCTCCCCCATGAACGATTTCAATAAGGGAGTTTCACCGGCAACTGGATTTATGGCGTTAACCCGAACACCATAGGGGGCAAGTTCCACAGCCATACTTTTTGTAGCGGTAATGACAAAACCTTTGGAGGCGTTGTACCAGCTTAAACGCGGGCGCGGACTGACACCTGCTGTGGAAGCCACATTCAGCACCACACCATAGCCACGCTGTTTCATGCAAGGTACAAAGTGTCTGGCCATCAGATAAACGGACTTGGTATTAACGGCCATCACCCTGTCAAAATCTGCTTCACTGACCATTTCCATATCCGCAGGAAGATGCGTGACACCGGCGTTATTTACCAGTATGTCCAAATCGCCAACCGATTCAGAAAGGAGCTTTGCGCATTGAGCAACAGATGCATCGGATGACACATCGACACTGATCGCACTTGCCCTATCACCTAACCAATCTGCTACCGCCTGAGCGGCCTCCTCGTTGATATCAGCGACAACTACCCGAGCACCTTCAGCAATAAATTTTGCGCAAATGCCTGCACCGAAGCCAGACGCGCCCCCAGTGACTAATGCGGTCTTGTTTTCCAGTCTCATCCTGCATACTCTCGCTTATCCGTGTTTTACGGCAACGGTTTTCAAAGTGGAAAATCCGAACAAGGATTCAAGGCCCTTCTCCCGGCCGTGCCCAGAGTCACCCACACCGCCAAAGGGTAACTCAACACCGCCTCCTGCGCCGTAGTTGTTGATAAACACCTGCCCTGCTCTCAAGGCTTTGGCCATGCGCATCTGCCGAGCTCCATCGCTTGTCCAGGCGGCGGCTACCAGACCATACCGTGTACCGTTAGCAATGCGGATAGCCTCTTCATCGTCATCGAAGACAATCACACACTGCACTGGTCCGAAAATTTCCTGTTGAGCCAATATGTGGTTGGGAGACACCTCATCAAACAAGGTGGGTAAAACATAGGCGCCCTGCTCTGGAACATCACTTACCAGTTTACCTTGTGCCGCCATACTTAAATCAGCTCCTTTTTCCAGAAAGCTCTGTACAAGCGATTGCTGACGTCGAGATATCATTGGCCCCAGCTCATAATCATCAATGGCAGGACCAACACGTAAAGCGGTATAGGCTGTGGCAAGCTTTTCCACCATCTCGACGTGACGTGAACGATGCACCAGCAGACGCGATGCAGCTGAACAGGTCTGCCCGGCATTTTGAATGCCGGCGTTAAGTAGAAAGGGTATGGCGGTGTCCATATCAACATCATCAAACACTACTTGTGCCGACTTGCCACCCAGTTCCAGTGTGACAGGGGCGACGTGTTCGGCGGCGGATTGTTGCACTGCCCGCCCCGAGGCTACAGAACCTGTAAACGACACATGATTCACATCCGGATGTGCACTTAGTGCAGCCCCTGCGACAGCGCCAATACCGGGTACCACGTTCAAAGCACCCGCAGGAAAACCTACCTGTCGTGCCAGTTCTGTAAAGGCCAATGCTGTCAAACAGGCTTCTTCGGCAGGCTTTAGAACGGTTGCATTACCCATCGCTAAAGCTGCCCCTATTGAACGACCAATGATTTGCATGGGATAGTTCCACGGTACGATGTGAGCAGTCACACCGTGCGGTTCGCGCAAGGTATACACCGTATATCCATCGAGATACGGGATGGTTTCTCCATGCACCTTGTCGGCGGCTCCACCAAAAAATTCGCAGTAACGTGCAAGAGCGATGACATCGTTACGAGCTTGCGTCAATGGCTTGCCGACATCCATAGCTTCAAGTTCTGCCAGCGAGTCGATATGATCCAACACCCGATTGCCAAGACGTGTCAGTAGACGACCTCGCTCAACAGCACTGGTCTTCCCCCATGCGCCGTTTGCTGCCTGCCTGGCTGCCGCTACCGCATCGTTAACATCAGTGGCGTCGGCTACTGCAATGTCGCACAGTGTTGCACCGGTTGAAGGGTTAATGAGCGCCATGGATTGACCTGACGCAGGCGCCTTCCACTCACCATTAATAAAAACATGGTGCGATTCAAAATCAAATGGAGTTGAAAGAAGCATGGACTATTCCGGTAAGTGTGGCGCTAAATCCGGCGTGTCACTTGATGCATTGTTGGTCAACAACGTTATCAAGGTTCGCGCTATGACGCTTGTAGCGTCAAGCATGTCATCAATACCCACGTATTCATCTGGCTGATGGGCAAGGTCCAATATACCGGGACCATAAGCTATGCAATTACTCAGGCGTCCGATACGATCAATGTGCTTTTGATCGTAAGTGCCAGGCGACAACACATAATCCGGTGCACGCCCAAGCTGAGCTTCAATCGCATCGGCTACCGCCGTCACCACCGGCGCGGATTTACTGGTTACTGTGGGTAAAACAGAAAACAGCTCACGTACGTTATACCGAAAACCGTCGCGATCAGCCTCCACACGTCGCAAGAGATCATGCACTTCACTTCGAACTTCATCCAGCGATTCTTCCAGCGAAAAGCGTCTATCGATCACCAGTCTGCAGCGATCAGGCACCAGCGCAGATGGCATGCCGGTGTAGTCAGCTTCAGCCTCATTCAATCCACCGTGTACCGAATTAATGTTCATGGAGCTATGGCGCGCACCATCTGGCACCACCGGATGTTCAGTACGACGTGCAGCCAGGGCGGGATAAAGCGACTCCTCAAATTCGTTCATTACTGCCCCCATATGTCGTACGGCGCAGTCGCCCAGAAACGGCATCGAGCCGTGCGCTATGTGCCCATAGGTTTCAATCTCTGCCCACCACACACCGCGATGCCCGAGGCAGATGCGCTCTTTGTTTAAAGGCTCTGGAATGATGACATGCTGCACTCGCTCTGGGTTGAAGTGGCCTTGTTCGGCTAACCAGGCCACGCCGCCAAAACCGCCGGTCTCTTCATCGGCAGTGCCAGATATCTCGATCGCGCCCGCATAGTGGGGGTAGCATTCGATAAAAGCCTCCACCGCGATAATACTGGCAGCCAGCCCCCCTTTCATATCGCAAGCACCACGGCCATAGATGCGTCCGTTCTTGATCTGTCCGGCAAAGGGATCTACCGTCCAGCCATCGCCCACAGCCACCACATCGGTGTGTGAATTGAAGTGCACACATTCCCCAGCGTGCTTGCCGTTGTGCCTTGCCAATATATTCCACCTCGGGTAACGATCACTATCACCCACCACTCCGACGGCGCGCAGCAACTGCACCTCAAATCCCGAAGGCTTCAACCGTTTTTTCAGGAATTCACAGATTTCACGATAACCCTCACCCGGCGGGTTTACTGTCGGAATGGCTAATAGATCAACAGTAAGCTGAATCATGTCTTCACGACGTGATTCAATGGTGTGCTCTAGTAACGTTAATCGATCTTCTGGCATGCAAGTTCACTTCTTTACTTTGACTGGATAGGAAAAATTTAATATACCCTAGTGTTGCATAAAATTTCGAGTCCAGAAGCCTCTAGAGCTGTATATAAGGCGCTGCACGGAATTTTTACTGGATTGAGCCTAGTCACTCTAGGTGAGATCCAGGAAAAATGAGTACAGCGCCTTAGATGCTGCTATAGAGGCAGCGAAGCGGTTCTGGGCCGGAATTTTATGCAACACTAGGGTATAGATGTACCATTGCATACACATCTGCCTTACACATTTGACAGAACGTCCCAGCATGCTCCCATGGTGTGATAATCGGTCTTGCCCGGCGGTGACTTGAGTTGATCAAAGGCACTGCCGTCCCGATTACGAATCCGGAACCAGGCACCGTACTGATGATCGATCAGATGTGTCCAACTATAAGACCATAAGCGATGGTAATCATCCAGGTAGTTTTTCTCGCCAGTGTGACGATACAAACGCCATGCAGCGGCAAATGCCTCAGCATGAACCCAGAAGTACTTGTGGGTATCGGCAAATTTACCATTGGGTCCAAATCCATAGACCAGCCCCTGATGTTCATGATCCCAGCCACCATGCATTGCCTCGTGATATAGCTCGGTTGCCCGGGTTACCCATATCTTGCGAGGACTATGCTTGTAGAGCATCATCAAAAGTTTGCTCCATTCCACCTGGTGTCCGGGTTGAAACCCCCAGGGTTTGAACAAATCATCAGGCTTGTCAATGTTGTACTGCATATCGCAATTCCATTGAGTATCGTAGTGCTCCCAGATAAGACCATTATTCTCAGCTGCCAACTCGATGGTAAAGCGCTCTGCCAGCATGATTGCACGATCAAGATATCGATCCTGCCCAGTGGCTTCAAACGCTGCAATCAGAGCCTCACACATATGCATATTGGCATTCTGACCACGGTAAGGATCAAGTGTTGTCAGGCTGCCGTCACGTTCATCAGCATACGCATTGGCATGGCTTTCCCAGAAGTGTAATTCAAGGAATTTCCATACATCGTCTATTGTCGTCCCTGCCTCTTTAATCCCGGCCTGTAAGCAGCTTGCAGCAGCGAGCATCACAAAAGCATGCCCATACGCCATGGCCCTGTTGTCGCTTACCCGGCCGTTGTCGATAAGCCAGGCGTAATGACCTGTTTCCTGCTGATGAATTTGCGTGAGGAAATTTAGTCCGTCGCTAGCCCAATTCTTGTAGTGCGCGGTGCCATAAAGCCGGTGCGCAGTGGCGTAGTTGAAGACAAACCGGGTAGAACTCACCAGATGTCGCGTGCCGCTGTCATAAACAGACCCGTCGTCACGGAAACACTGATGAAAACCACCATCGCCTGCACGCACGTTGGGTTCGTAGAATGCCAGAATGGTTTGCACATGCTGGTTAAGAAAATCAGCAGAAGTAAAATCGGGTTTAACGGGAATATTCATTTTACGATAGCAGCATTACTCAGGAATTCCATTACCATGGCGGCAGTCCATGTAAACGTACTACCCCCACACGGCTCACCTGTTTCCGGATCGTAGTATTCTGCAAATCCTGATTGCTCGATCAATTCAAGGCTTGAGGCTTCGATACGTTGCACCAGTTCAATATGCCCCGCTTGCCGAAGGCCATCGGCAATGAGGTAATTGACAATCAGCCAACTTGGCCCGCGCCAGTAGCGTTTTGAATCGTATCGGGGATCCTTTGGATCATGGCTTGGTATCAGATAGCGGGTAGATTCGCTCGATGTGTTTATCCGTTGAGCCAACGATGCTGATCGAGCTACAGGTATCGCAGCAACAGCGGGTATCAGCCCTCCTACAGAGGCGCTGTGAATCAGATTTGTTGATGCACGGTCGTAGCATGAATATTGCTGCAATGACTCGTTCCACAGACTATCCAATGCCGCTAATCCTTTGGCTGCACGTTTTTTGTTCCGCAGCGCGATTTCTTCTTCGCCTAAGTGGTTGGCAAGTTCAGCAAGATCTGAACATGATCGAATAAGGATGGCATTAAAGCCGGGATCAACGACCTTGAATGGTGAAGCGTCGTGCAATAAGGCGTTATCCCAACCAAGACTGCGGAAATGCTGTACTAGCCAAATGTAACGATCGTACTGGGCAGCGGTGGGTCTATGAGTGGCATCGGCATGCTGCAGGTCTCGTCGTTGATAAGGCTGCAGACCATCGGTAGGCACACGATCCAAAGCTGCATCCCAATCCACTGAGTTGTCACGCCCTGACTCCCAGGGATGGATCAAAGCAACCAGCGCTGTATTTTCTGGATCTCTGTTGGCATAGAACCATTCATGCCAGTGATCAATTCGCGCTAATAGCTCCAGTGCCTTTTCCCGAGCCAGCTCTTTGTTTTTTGCTCTCTGGAACAGCCTCAACGCCGCAAAGCCAGCAACCGGCGGTTGTGTAATGCCAGTGGTTGGCACTTCTCTACCCGTTGCCCAGACATCAGGGCCCGGAAAATACCCATCGTCTAACTCATGAAAGACGATATGCGGAACCATACCATCATCCCACTGGTGATCAAACAGTGTGATCATTTCGGTCCATGCACGTGCTTCATTGACATGTTGCTGACCGATTGATACCAGACACGAATCCCAATTCCATTGGAACGGATAGAGGCCACTGGTGGGAACGGTGTAGTGACCGCGATCATTGATATCGAGAATTTTTACTGCTCGATCGAACAAGCTTTGATGCGCGCTATTGATGGTCATTGGTCTATTGACATTATAAGAAAAATTGGAGAATTCGGTATAGCAATTGTGCAGGGATAGATTCGCAAAAAATTGCCTGTCAGTGTCTACCCTAGTGTTGCATAAAATTCCGGCCCAGAACCGCTTCGCTGCTTCTATAGCAGCATCTAAGGACCGACGGCGGCCCCGGCTGTACTCATTTTTCCTGGATCTCACCTAGAGTGACTAGGCTCAATCCAGTAAAAACTCCGTGCAGCCGGGGCCGCCACCGGTACTTATATACAGCTCTATAAGCTTCTGGACTCGAAATTTTATGTAACACTAGGGTCTAGCTTATTGCCAGTTCGGTTTCCGGGTCGAACCAACGGACTCGATCAGCTTGAGGTAACCAATGTAAAGTATCGCCAGGCTTTATTTGAGCATCACTATCAAGTATCACCCTGAACAGCTGCTCGTCTACCTTGCAGCTGGCGAGCAGATGCGAGCCCAAAGGTTCCACGATTCTGACCGCCGCCGTCAAACTGTTTTCACTTGATGAGCTGCCGTTGCCAGGTTGCCCGTGTACGACGATATCCTCTGGTCGTATAGCAAACTGAATGGTCTGCTTACTACTATCAGGTCCTTTTACTTTAATACCGCCTACGGTCCACAATCCATCACCACTGTTGCTGGCATTCAGAAAATTCATTGGCGGGTTACCAATAAAAGATCCCACAAAATGGGCAGCTGGATTGCGATATACCTCAACGGCTGATGATGCCTGAACAATTTTCCCGCCATTCATGATAGCAATACGATCAGCCATACTCATTGCTTCAACCTGATCGTGCGTTACATAAATGGTGGTTGTTTTACTTTCGGCCAGAACCGTTTTCAGTTCTGCACGCATCTCCATTCGCAAAAGTGCATCAAGGTTGGATAATGGCTCATCCATTAACAGTACTTCCGGTTCAGTAGCTAAAGCCCGAGCCACAGCAACACGTTGTCGTTGGCCGCCGCTCAATTGCCCCGAATAGCGTTTCAGCAAGCCTTCTATATGCATCAGCGTGGCTGTACGCTCCACCCTTCGATCCACTTCCGCTTGATCAACCCTGGCCATCCGCAGACCAAAGGCGATGTTCTCAAAGACTGTCAGATGTGGAAACACCGCGTAGTTCTGGAAGACCATGGCAATGCCTCGATCTTTGGGGGGTAATTGATCAACCCGCTTATCCCCAATCCAGACCTCGCCAGTGGTTGCTGTTTCCAGTCCGGCGACTATGCGTAACAGGGTCGTTTTGCCACACCCCGAGGCACCGAGTAGTACCATGAATTCCTGATCATCGATGGTCATGTCAATGGAATGCAACGCGTGTACATTACCGTATTGTTTAGCAACGTTTTTTATTTTTATTTCAGCCATCGTGGTATCCGTCTGGTTTAGGTGAAATACGATGAGAACGCTAGGCCCTAGCGATTCGCAATGCCCCACATGGAAAAGAGGTACTTGCGCACAAGGAAAATAAATAGCAGTGCTGGAAGCACCAGAACTGCACCCCCGGCAAATTTCAGGTGCATAGGCGAATCGCTCAAACCCTGTAATAGGAACGCGGGAAGTGTCCGGTTTTCAATGGTGAGAACCGCTGCTGCGAACACCTCATTCCAGGAGATAACGAAGGCAAATATTGCGGACGCAGCAATACCGGGCAACACCAGGGGAAATATCACTTTATAGAATGCCTGAAAACGATTACAACCTAGTGTCCAGGCAGCTTCTTCCAGCTCAATCGGGATTCCTGAAAAAAGTGAAAAAGTGATGAGTACAGCGAACGGCAACGCCAGAGTCGTGTGTACAAAAGCCAGGCCCAGTACAGAGTCATCCAGACCTATGCGTATGTACAGCACTGCAAGAGGCAAGGCAAGCAGCGGTAGTGGAAAGGCTCGTGTCATCAGAACAAGAATGCGGAAAGTGTCCTTGCCTCTGAAATCAAAACGCGACAAGGCGTAACCTGCTGGCGCGCCTGCTGCAATGGACAGTATCATCGTGACGGTTGCCACCTTGATTGAATTCCATAGAGCCTGACCTACACCTGCGTAGTTCATGAAGAACTGGAGGCTTTCAGTATCAATTTCAGGAAACGGTTTCTTCGGATAAGCGGCCACAGCTTCTGCAGAAGACAATGTGTTTACCAGTAGTAGATAGATGGGAACAAGTACCCAAAGACATAGCAGTATCACCGCACCCGTGAAAAGGTATCGATGCCATGATCCGGCAAGCTGCACCGGGAAAGATCCAAAACGATGTGCTGTGCTCATACTCGCGCCCCTTTAGGTGTTCTGAGTCCCCACATGATCAGTAATGTGCATGCTATCGATATGACGAGAATGACTAACGCATAGGCTGCAGCAACATTGGCGTCCTGTAAATCAAATTGCCATGTGTAAATTTCACCCATCAGAACCGGCAGATTTGTCCCACCAAGTGCCACTACCACAGCGAATACTTCAAAGGCCAATATAACGCGCAAGATCATCGCTGTTTGCAGGCTGGGTTTGAGCAAGGGCAATGTGATCCTGGTAAAACGCTTCCAACGACCGGCACCAAATACCTCGGCGGCTTCATAGTATTCTTTGGGAATCAACCCCATTCCAGCCACCAGAATTACCAGGACAATCGCTGTTGCACGCCAGACCTCCGCAAGCAGGATAGCCAGGAATATCGTACCTGTGTTTTGATAGCTCAAAAGGCTCATCGGTTGATCAATAACACCGATTCCCTGCAGCATGCTATTCAGAAAACCTGTTTGTTCAAAAACAGCCAGCCAGATAATACCTGCAGCAAGATCTGATATCCCTAATGGTATTGTCCAGATATACAAAATTAGATCGCGACCTCGCTTCATGCCGTTAACGAGTGTAGCCATATATAAGGCCAGGCAAATCTGAAACGGTACTACTGCGAGTGCCAACATTAACGTGTTGGTAAGTGCTGTGCCAAATTTCCAGTGAGATTTCATTTCGACGAAAAACTCAGAGGTGAATTGTCCGGTATCTGTAACAAATGCCTGCCACGCTACCAACCCGAATGGATATAAAAAAAACACGCACAGAAACAAGGTAGAGGGTAACAATAGTAAATAGGGAAGACTTCTTGGATACATACAAAACCCCCTGGGCTAAATTTAGATTTGCCGTATGTTATAAGTCAAGGCATCGATCCGGCCTTGTCGACAGATGAAGCGTTCTTTAATCTATGAAGCATCGTTCACTCTTGCTGAAAGATGTAGGGAGACGGTCGTCAAGCGAGAGATCCAAAAAAAATTCGCGATTTATTCGTAATTTAATGGCACTTACCATAAGCATTACTGCTGGGAAACATCATTGCCGCAACAGCTCGAATCAAAGTTTAATCGCGGCACGGCCCTTCCGCTTGGGTATTGGTTTTCAAGCTAAAGAAAGTGCCATTCTTTGTTATCCAAAATATACTTGTATATAAATCTCAAATGACTTTTCAAGTGGGCGTCGACGACAGCCATCGACCCCACTTGAGATGTTTACAGACCGGCTTAGTCGACTGGGCAAGCGCCTTTGGAATCGGCATCAGGTGCCCAGCAAGGAGCACCCGCCTCTTCCATCAGTTTGCGAAGTGCATCAGCCTGATCATCAAGCACCGTGCGAACATCCTGACCTGCAAGAACAATTCTCTCGAATGAATCTACATAGACCGCATTGAACTTGCCGCCTAAATCACCCAGACCAACAGGTAAAAGGCCGGGATTGGCATCGGCTGATCCTGACATGGTTGCAATAGCAGCACCCGACATCTTGACTGCAGCGGGCATGTCATCTGGTAATTCAACGTCAACGACCGGAAAGAAATTGGTGGCCCGCAGTGTTTCGATTTGGGTTGCAGGGTCCAATAAGTATGACATCAGGGCTTTTGATTCGGCCATATCAGGGGCAGTGGCAGGAATTGCAATTCCTGCAACAACCGGCATGAAACCGCGGCCTGTTGGCCCGGCAGGTGCTGGAAACGCAATAAAGTCATCAGGACGCGAATTAAATGCATCAGCCAGACGAGCGGTATGATCGAATACCACCCAGACCTCGTCTGTCAGTAATTGCTCTTGCATAAACGAGAAGTTGGTCGACCCCGGGTTGGTGTAGCTCCACAATTCCTTGAACTTGTTCCAGGCTAGCTCAGCTTCAGCTGAGCGAAACTTGGTGACCATGCTGTTTGTATAGGACGGATACATATAGCCTTGAAAAAAACGATGCTTCAGACCTTTGGGACCTGCTGGAAAACCGAATTTAGGTGACCCGGTTTTCTCAGCCATGGTCTTGGACCATTCGATTAACTGATCATAAGACAAGGCGTCAATATCCGCGCCTTCAGGAAGATGCTCCAGGGCCTTCTTGTTGGCGGCCATGATGTAGGTGGCTTGCATCCAGGGAATGTACTTCTGTTGATCAGTGCCCAGCTTGCCTAACTCCAGAAATGTGGAATTAACACCGTCGACATTAACGTCTGATAAATCAGCCAGATTGTCTGACAGGGAAATCAAGTCACCGTGCAAGGTACCAAGCAATCCGATTTTTCCTGAACCCGCCTTTGACTCAGCTTCTATGCGAGTTATCCAAGGACCATTTTCACTGGGCTGGAAATCAACTTCGCCCGAGAAGCCCGACAATACTTTATCTCGCACTGCTTGCGATTCCTCAACAGGTTTTGCCTGTGTAGACCAGAACAGAATCTCTGCAGAAGCTGCGCCAGCGGCAAGAAGGGATACCCCGGCTGTTATTGCAATGACCAGGCTCTTTCGTTTTATTGACATAACTATCTCTCTGCTTTCGCTTTGGTGGTGACCTTTAATACAAGGCCGGTTGAAATAACACAGGCGGGAATTTCAGCTCCCGTACATGCGTTGTAAATTATTTTTTGTGTCAGTAATCATCGGCACAATGTGTCGAGTTTTTGCAGATATACCCTGCGGCAATGGCGGATTAACTACTACCATCTAGTTATACTGTAGATCGGGGGCAGGTCCGTGGCTCCCGCGTTGTATTAACGTTGGTGATACCAGCTGTTGTTGAATACCTTGAGGTGAATCCAGAGTATCCAATAGCAACCCAGCCATTTGTTGTGCAGTTGTTCTAATCGATTGATCGAAAGTGGTCAGCGCAGGCGTTGAAAATTGCGCCGATGGGATGTTGTCAAAACCAGTGACGGTAAGCGAGCCAGGCACATCTACGCCCATCGCAGATGCGTGCTCAAGTACGCTAAGTGCCAGTTCATCAGTCAAAGCAACAATTGCCGTGGGAGGGGCGACTGCGCAGAGCATGGTATTAATGGCGGCCCCCCAGCTTGTATTGTCGAAGCGAGGTACATGTTGCGTTATTAACGTGACATCACTATCGCCTTTGTTTTGAATAGACATGTGTAAACCATCTTCTCTATACCGTCGAAAGGTCATCTGCTCAGTTATCGACAATAGGCCAAATCGACGATGTCCGAGATCATATAACCAATCGAATAGATCGGAAAACGACTGCTGACCGTCAGAATCAATCCAACTATACCCACTGTGATTCAATGTTCTGCCGTGAGCTACAAAGGGATATCCACGTTTCACCAGATAGTCGACCCGCTCATCGTGCTCGGCAATTCGAGTCAAGACCATCGCATCGGCTCGACCAGATTCAACGATATGTTGTAACGCTTTTAGTTCTGTTTGCGTACTGGACACCGTGGTCATGAACAGGTCACGTCCACGCTCAGCAAGACCTGCACTCAGGCCCACGATGTACTCACCAAGGAAGGGGTCTAATATGGGCGAGTTGCGCAACGGCAGCAAAAAGCCGACAAAACCGCTGCGGCCACTGACCAACATTTTGCCAGCTACATTGGGCACGTAATCAGCTGCGTTGGCAGCTGCAAGAACACGCAGTCTAGTGGTCTCCGCGACATCTGAATATCCACCCAAAGCACGAGACACCGTTGTAATGGACAGCCCCAATTCGGCTGCCAATGCCTTTAACGTGCCTTTTTTCTTCGCTGCTCCGGCCATGAATATCCCGCTATATAGCTTGCAACTTAATGATTCCACCATATTTGTGAATAATTTTCATATGACATTTCTTCCAAAACGTTTTGGAATCAAAATAACATACCACTTTATTGCTTGCAAACTATTATCGCTGTCGCTGGACCAGAACTGCAGCGCTTGAACCCGCGTTTTGCTTCTTCCGCAGCTCAACCTTCACCGAAATAACTCTCCCGGACATCATCCTTTCAAAATTCGCCGAAAGCCTCTTACCAACAGAAACATCTGTCACCCAGGGATCGCATCATTCCTGATGATCAAACGGCGGCCGAACCCGCTAAGTTAAACCTCGAACATGCGCAAGGGTTGCGCAAGATGCGTGAAACGAGAGCGGCTGATTTTGAGGTTACAAACAACATCAAAAGTATTATTTTATATTCACTGCTAGCCAGCTTTGCCGTCGGATGCAGTTCTGATGATGATCTTGGAGATAGTGCTGTTACTTTGGTTGACCCAATCGAGCAAGTCGTTGTCGATACATCAATCGGGGGCAATTTTGAGGGTGCCGAATACATACCAAACCCTGAAAATATAGAGCCTGAGCCAGATATAGAAATTGGCCACAACGACTCCATTACAAACACGATCACGGATGCTGACATACAAAGAGCGCCTGAACTCACCTATGAGGCCTTTGGCGCGGCATACCATTCTGTGACGTTTGAATCTCCGGATATTAATACTGCGGGTAACGAATTTGCAAATGAAATTATCGATCAGCTAATCTTGTCGTCCGCGAACGAAGATGCTCGAAGTGCACGTAGCATTTTTGATCAGTTCGGCATGCTTACCGAGGCAGAAAAAGCCTGGTATTGCGAAACCCTGTTAAAGGAGTTCGCACAAAGTTTGTCGCGGATGATGCGAGAGAGGTTACCCTTTTGCTATTTCCTGGTATCAATTTTTGACCCGCGCAGACGCCTTCAGGCATGCCTATTGGAACAGGTTGATGAGTGATTGCTGTACGGTTGAGTGGGCTACAGACTTTGCAACCGCACACGAGAGTGAGGGCGCCAACGACGACGATAAGCGTATGGATCTGAACAACAACAACATTGGAAGAAGAATCTACAGTGCTGCAGACTCAGCAACTGCCACAGAAGCTCATGCTTCATTGTTACAATACAATTTGCTTTGGATAAATTCAGATACTAAAAATGTCACTGTCGGTGTTGACTATCATGTATATCTTGAACCAAAACAGAATAAGATCAGCGCCAGCAAGCAAGGGAAGAACGTTGTAGGACTACAACTGAGCACACAAGGTTCGATATCAACTTCCATTGAGATGCATATTGGCTTTGAAGGCTATGTGTAAAAGACTATTAAGATTCCTTCAAGCGGAAGTTACAGCGAACGTTTTGACTGGTATGACTCTCCGGCAGAAATATCTTTCGCAGACACTGATGCGTCAGGTTAGCTGACACTCTACTACCATTTCTTGATCCTTTAGACATGCTTCTTGCAGGCTGGTTAACGTGGGATGGTGTAAACCTGTATTTGATTTTGAAATTGTGCGGTTTTTGCACAAAAAAAATCATAGATTTACGTTATTTTTGTAATTCACAAATAAGCCACTTAGAGCTCTAGTTCCATATAGCTCTCATCGATATCCTGCTGCACCAGCCCGATATATCTCGTGGTCACCGCCGGACTGCTGTAGTTGAGCACCTTTGCAATACTCTCAATGGTGTGTCCTGCTTAGTGCATCTCGAACCGCGCGTTTCCCGCATCGAGTGCGTACCGAGCGCCACTTTAGGTATAACTCTCTGCCTCACTTGCTCAAACACTCTGGACACGTATTTTCCTTCAGAATTTACCACTGTCAGGCTCCAAATACGACTCAAATCATTTGGCTTGTGGTGCCCTGCCGAGTAATTGATGGCCAACATCTCAAAGCCCTCGTCGCAGGCATTGAAGGAGCGTGGTGATTGCCCTGGCGACTCTACCATTTTCGTCAATTTAACCAACCATCACTATTAAATATGCTCGATCGAATACTCCGGCACCTCTGGAATACCCGCGTGGGACAAGGTTTTTTGCACCCATATTTTTTTCGGCTGATCAGGCAACAACGTAAAACCATTGTCAGACCAGACACGTCTGCCGCCTAACTCTATGGTTACAAAAAAAGCGGGCTTATCTGTTTCCAGGATGACAATACAACCGTCACTGTCAGGCTCCACTTCAATCTTGACATTCGGTACGGGCAACTCATAGTCTTTATAAGGTCGAGGCCAATACTCGCCCTCACCCGCTATAGAATCAGTGCTGTCAATGTGAAAGCCAACATCCGATGAGCCCCTGGTCCATTGAAATTTCAAAAAACAACCATCGGGAATATCGCCCGGTTGCAGAGTCATTATATCGATAGCGCTGTCTTCGGTGACCTCGCAACATCCCGACCACTGCGTTTGCACCGTACCAGCCATATCAATTGCCTGCAGAGTGTATGACAGATCAACAGTGGCAGCTTGGTCATTGACAGCCCGCAAACACAACGGCGAATCAGCACCCTGCCCTGATTGATCAACAGGCACTACCATTAACATAACATCGCGATAGAAACGACGAGCCGCGTAATGCAACAGTTTCCATGCTCCACCGTATTCCAGTGAGGACCAGGACGCTACTGGCCAGGTGTCATTCAGCTGCCAGTACAAGGTCCCCATGCAATGGGGCTTCAGAGAGCGCCAGTACTCGACCCCCGTGCTAATGGCCATGGCTTGCTGACATTGAGACAGAAACACAGTACGTTCAAACGAATCGGGAAACTTGAAATATCGCACCAGTGTTTCAACGATACGTGCGTTGCCACCCTCATTTCGCTGATGTACGCCCATGACTCTGGAGCTTACGTTGCGATCACCCTCCTCAGCGAAGCTCTGCACCATAGGCATCGAAGAAAACGATTGAAATCCGAACTCGGAACAGAATCGAGGGCGAATTTCCTGATACGCAGAGAAGGGTTTAGCTTCGTGCCAGACGTCCCAGAAATGCATATCACCTGCAATATCGCTTTTCCAACCGTCAGCGTAATCCAGCAATCCTTGCGATGGTGAGCTTGGCCACCACGAGGTTTGCGGTACTTCCCTGGTAATGATTTCTTCCAGGGCTGTATTTAATCTTACGTAATTAGCCAGGTAGCGATCTCGGTTGTTTCTTGTTACCTCCCACCACTGCAAAGCGCCAACCAGCTCATTGTCTCCACACCACAATACGACACTTGCATACCTTGATAAGCGTCTAACTTGCTGAGTCGCCTCAACACGAACACTTGCCATCCACTTGGGGTCTGTAGCCGGGTAATGATTGCAACTGAACATGAAGTCCTGCCACACAAGTATGCCCAGCTCATCGCACAGGGCGTAAAACCAGTCGGCCTCATATTGTCCGCCACCCCAGACACGCAGCATATTCATATTGGCCTCAACAGCCGATGTGAGAAGTTCACGAACGACATCTGGCGTACCACGCGCTGGCAAGGCATCAGCAGGAATCCAGTTTGCTCCACGCATAAACACTGCGCGGCCGTTTACCTCGACAGCAAACCCACTTCCAGGACCTTGCACATCTGGTTTACAAACAATACGAGATTCACGAATGCCGATATCCGATTGCCAGATTTGATCATCCAGCTCGATGCGCAAGTGATGCAGCGTCTGCTCACCCAGACCTTGAGGCCACCAGCGATCGGGCTTCGGCACACGCAGTTGCATCTCAATACTCTGCTCTCCCGGGTAGACATCAACATTCCCAGAAATTAACTCATTACCCAAAGCAACGACGCAGTTGACTGACGCCGATTTAAATACTTGTGCCTTGATATTTATAAGCAGCGTGACATCTTGCTGGTCGAACCGCTGGTTGATACTGATGTCATCAATGCGACAACGTGCAAAGCTTGCTATGCCGACAGAACCATAGATACCCGTCGGCATTAGACAGATATTCCAGTCCCAACCAGAATGGCAGGGCGTTTTGCGCAGAAAATGATTGTTCGGAATCCTGCAATTCTGACTGTCGGGCAAATCAAAGGGGTGACGTCGTCTTGACTCAGCCGCTACATCACGGGCCACCTGAAACTCGATTTTCAGCTCATTGTCACCATCGCGCAAGGCGGCACTAACATCAAAAGCATAGCGAACAAACTGATTGTCAGTTTCCCCAACCAATACGTTGTTTACGCTGATTTCGGCAATACAATCGATATTGTCAACCATCAGAACAACATGCCGATCAAAGGAGGCAAGAGCGTAGACAAATGTGCGTGTCAGTACCCAGGCTGTCTGGTTCACCCAATCAACGGCAAACTCATTATCCCGATAGTAAGGATCTTCGATTATCTTTGCCGCCAACAAAGATGAATGAACATCGCCGGGCACCGTAAACGGAACACCACCCATTTCTATCAGAGTCTGTTTACGCGCTTCTACGTCGGGATCAGCTGTGTTCCTGACAGCATCGGGTTTTTTGACTGATGGAGTGAGTATCCAACCGTCGCCAAGATCAATTAATTTGTTCATTCGAATTCTGCGGTTACTCTGAAGAGGTGAGTCTGCCGTTCAACGGCACGCGCAAACAATATCAAACCATCAGCGCTGCAGCGTCTTCCGGTGTCAACGGTTCGGGTCGTTCGCAACGCGTCGTAATCTCTTCAAAATTACCACTCTCACCTGAACGCAGTATAGACGTCATGACATCAACCGCGTGTATGGCAAGCTCGAGCGAACAGCGATGTGGCCTTTCGCCTTGTAAGGCATCGACCATATCGGCCAGACCGGCAGTACGGTAGTTACTTACCCAGCCAAGCTTTGCATGCACTTGATTGGGTCGACCAAAGGGATGATCCCACGGGGTAACGGGATTGATCAGTCCACTCTCGTCGGCCATTTCAAGCATGCCACCAAAGAAATTAGGATCAGGTACAAACAGACTGCCCTTGGTCCCGTACAACTCCATATTTTCATGTCGATGCGCCCAGACATCCCAACTGCTCGATAGTGTGATGGTCGCGCCCTGTTCGAACTCAAGTAGCGCGTGAATGTTAGTGGGTGTATTTACCGGTATAGTCTCGCCATGGCGCGGCTCAGATGTAATTGTGCGGGTGGCCGACGCTGCACTCGTTAGCGCACCCACGCGCTTGACTGAGCCCAACAGCTGTATCAGATTGGTTACATAGTACGGACCAATATCAAGCACCGGGCCAGCACCGGGCTGGAAAAAGAAATCGGGATTCGGGTGCCATTGCTCCATACCATGGCTCATGACATGCGCGGTACCTGCCACCACCTTGCCGATATCGCCGGCATCTATAACAGCGCGTGCTTGTTGATGTACACCGCCCAGAAAGGTATCGGGTGCGGAACCCACTCGTAATGATTGACGTTCAGCCAGCTCTTGCAGGGTTTTCCCTTGTTCAAGTGTCAGTACCAGTGGCTTTTCCGAGTAGGCGTGCTTGCCAGCTGTCAGAATCTGCCGAGTTACGTCAAAGTGCGCATCAGGGATCGTTAGATTGACCACTACATGAATATCATCAGACGCCAGCAGTTCATCAACACTGCTGGCGCGCACACCGAACTGCTCAGCACGCACCTTTGCCGCCTCTACGTTCATGTCGGCTACAGCCACCACCTGGACTCCCCGAAACAGCGGCGCCAGACGCAGGTAGGCTTCGGAAATATTGCCGCATCCAATGATGCCGACGCCCAGACTACTCATGCTGGACTATTCAAAATTGACTTAACGGTGTCGATAGATCGACGAGCGAACCGTTGATGATCGTTGGGATTATCATGTTCCATTATCTGATACTGCATGGCGGTATTGTCCAGCACTTTAAGCAAGGCTGGCCAGTCAAGGGTTCCATGGCCAACATCTGCCCAGCCATCCTCGTCAACGCATTCGCCCTCTGGTGCTATGTCCTTTATATGCGCGCTGATCAGCCGATCAGCATACCGCTCAATCCACTTTACCGGATCCTGTCCGGCAACCACACACCAGGCCACATCAAATTCGAGAAGGAGACTGTCGTCACCAGCCAGAATATGCTCCAGCGGTAATTGCGCAGAATCAATGGCAGCAAACTCGAACGCGTGGTTGTGCCAGCCGAACTTAATACCTGCATCCTGCAGCGGTTTACCAATCTCTGCCAACGTCTTGCCAAGTGCGTCCCAGCCAGCGGCGCTCTGAACCCGTTGCTCTGGTGGAACAGCCGGTACGAAAACAACTTCGGTATCCAAAGCCCTGGCGTGGGCTATGACAGTATCTGGCTGATCGCGAACCATATCCAGTCCAAAATGGCAGGTGGGCATGTGTAAACCATTGGCATCCAGACCGGCTTTGATCTTACCGATGTCAGTGCTTTCAGTGAATAAACCGCCAAAGCCCTCTACCTGTTTGTAACCCAACTGACCCAACATACTGAACGTGTCGGCAAGCGCAGGATAGTTTCGTGAACTGTAGAGTTGGTAGGAATTAGGTCTCATGGTTTTAGATATCCAAGTCGAATAATTTTAAAACGAATCTTTGCAACGTTGTCAAGGCACACGTCATGACCAGCAGAGCGGATTTTACAAACGCTGTTCCGACTCTTTGTCGAAGACCGAGGCAGCTGCGGGATTAATTCCAATGACAAGCGTTTCACCGGGGCGAACTCGCGCCTGCCCGTCCATGCGCACACGGAAAGGGGCATCGGCAAGCGTTGCCAATACCAGTGTATCCGCACCGGTGGGTTCAACGATATCAACCTCTACAGTTGTCTGAAAGGCTGCGTTCGTTGTGCCATCACCGGTAAGGATATGTTCAGGACGAATTCCCAGCCAGACATCACCAGTCGCATTGCCATCGACGAATTCGTAGCCTGTCATTGGAAAACCATGCTCACCTACCTGAATGACACCCTTATTTAGATGGCCTTCGAGAAAATTCATCGCCGGTGAGCCGATAAAATCTGCCACATACTTGTTCATCGGGCGGTTGTAGATTTCATCCGGACTACCGAGCTGTTGTATAGCGCCGCTCTTCATGATGGCAATACGATCAGCCAGTGTCATGGCCTCTATCTGGTCGTGTGTCACATAGATCATGGTGTTCTCAAGCTGATTGTGAAGACGCTTGAGCTCTACACGCAAATCTGCCCGAAGTTTGGCATCCAGATTGGAAAGCGGTTCGTCGAAGAGGAAAACATCAACATCACGAACCAGGGCCCGACCAATGGCAACACGCTGTCGCTGGCCACCTGACAAAGCGCCAGGCTTGCGTTTAAGCAATGGTTCAATCTGCAGAACCTGGGCCGCGTAATCGATCCGCTTTTTTATCTCGGCTTTAGGCACGCGCGCATTCTTGAGACCAAAAGACAAGTTACCTTCAACGGTCATCTGCGGATACAGTGCATAGGATTGAAACACCATACCGATGCCCCGTTCGCTTGGCTCTGCCCAGGTGACGTTTGTTCCCTTGATAAATATCTGACCGTCGCTTGCCTCAAGCAAGCCCGCAATGCAATTGAGCAATGTGGATTTGCCACAACCTGATGAGCCAAGCAGCACCAGAAATTCGCCATCATGTACATCAATATCCAGCTGACGCAAGACCGTCACAGCACCGAAAGACAGGTCAAGTTTACGAACCGAAACACTTACTTCTTGCATGTGTTCATTATCCCTTCACAGCGCCAGCGGCAATGCCACGAACGAACAGCTTGCCTGACGCAAAATAGATGATAAGGGGAACGAGACCCGTCAGCAGAGTTGCTGCCATATTGACGTTGTACTCTTTCACACCTTGTACGGAATTTACGATGTTGTTCAGTTGTACTGTCATGGGATAGACGTCAGGCTTGGTGTAGACAACACCTAACAGAAAGTCATTCCAGATGCCGGTGACCTGCAGAATGATGGCCACAACGAAAATAGGCAGTGACATCGGCAGCATGATGCGCAGAAAAATCCCCCAGAAACCTGCACCGTCAATTCGTGCAGCTTTGAACAGTTCTTCTGGAACCGAGGCAAAATAATTTCGAAACAACAGGGTCAGTATTGGCATACCGAATATCGTATGTACCATAATCAATCCCCATAGGCTGCCATACAGCCCGATTTCGCGCAGCAATATGACGATGGGGTACAGCATGACCTGATAAGGTATGAAGGCGCCAATAATCAGAATATTAAAGAACAATTCCGATCCCTTGAAACGCCAATTGGCAAGTGCATAGCCATTAACAGAAGCAATAGCGATAGACAAGAGTACAGAGGGCACAAGGATACGTACCGAATTCCAGAAACCACGTGACAGACCATCACAGTTGATCCCGGTACAGGCTTCAGCCCAGGCCTTGACCCAGGGTTGGAAGGTAACCTCCACCGGTGGGCTGAACACATTACCCAGGCGGACCTCTGGCATGCCCTTTAACGAGGTCACGATCATTACATACAGTGGCAGGATGTAGTACATAGCCACAAGCAGTAGTGTTCCATAGAGAATAATGTTATTTCGGGAAAAACGCTTCTTTGGCTTTGCGCCGCGCGGTCCGTCCTCCAGCATGCGCTCATCCACGTTGACGCCCCCCGTATTGCAAGTAGGCGTAGGGCACCAGAATGATAATCACCATCACCAGCATCATGGTCGAGGCGGCAAAACCTTGTCCCAGATTCTGACTCAGGAACATCTTGTCGTAGACGTATTTGGCAGGCACCTCGGAGGCGATGCCTGGACCACCAGATGTCTGGGCGACAACCAGATCGTAGACTTTTACAATACCCGCAGCAATAAGCACCAGTGAGGTAATGAACACCGGCTTCATCATCGGAATAATCACGACGACGTAGGTCTTCCAGGTAGAGATGCCATCCACACGTGTGGCTTTCCAGATGTCTTCATCGATACCACGCATACCTGCCAGCATGATGCACATGATCAAGCCTGTGCCTTGCCACAATGCTGCTATCAGCACGCCAAAAATAACGATGTCAGGATTGTTCAGTGGGTCAAATGTGAAGCTCTCCCAACCTACACCCTGCATAATTTTTTGTATGCCAAAGTCAGGATTGAGAATCCACTGCCAGACTAGCCCGGTAACAATGAAACTCAATGCGAAGGGGTAGAGAAAGATGGTACGAAAAGCGTCCTCGAAGCGAATTTTTCGATCAAGCATTGCCGCCAGTACGAAGGCTATGATCAGCGTGAAGATCAAAGAGCAGATACCGAAAATTGCCAGATTTTCTACTGAGACAAGCCAGCGTTTGGTACCCCAAAGCCGTTCGTATTGTTGCAGACCAACGAAGTCGAGCTTGGGCAGCAGACGAGACTTGGTGAAGGAGTGCACGATGGTCCATACCGAACCTCCAACGAACACGACCATTGCCGTAAGGATCATGGGAATGGAGGCGATTTTGGCAGGCAAGTAGCGCAACCATTTTATAGGTTTACGTTGTGGTGCATCTGCAATTGCCCTATCAGCGTTGGTTTGTTCATCTGACATGGTTTAGGATTCCCGACATCCAGCACAGTAGAAGAACGTTGAGCTGATTAGAACGAGCAACCATGGGTTGTACCGGACGAATCAGCTTCAGTTCTGCTTCAGATCAGTTGAACGTGATCAGTCGGCGTCGGCGATGATGTCAGCAAAGCGCCTTTGAGCGTCTTCAGCTGAAAGATCTTCTGAAGACCAGAACTCAACCATGAGATCTTCAATCTGACCTTGTGTATCTGCTGTAAAAACCTGATTGTTATCAGGCAAAATGTTGCCATCAGCAAGAATTTTCAGACCTTTCTTCATGCAATCGTTGGCAGCGTCGAGATCAATATCGCCACGCACCGGCAGGGACCCTTTCTTCAGATTGAAGTCGACTTGCACTTGCTTACTCAGCATCAGCGATGCGAGTTCTTTTTGTGCCGCTTCAATCTCGGAATCATCCTGCTTGGGAAAATAAAACGCATCGCCACCGGTAGAGATGATCTCATTAACCCCCAACCCTGGCAGACAGGTGTAATCCTCTCCCGCCGTCTGACCTGCCACCTGGAATTCGCCTTGTGCCCAGTCGCCCATGATCTGGCCGCCCGCTTTACCGGTTATGACCATATTGGTTGCCAGATTCCAATCCTGTACGTTAGTGCCAGTGGATAATTTACGCGCGGCCGCAGCAGCTTCAAAAACTTCCTTATAGACCTCTCCACCAGCAACCTCTGAACTTCTGTTGACATGGACTTCAGTCCAGGCATCGAGACCGGCAATGGCTACAGCCATTACGTTGAATGCACCACTGGATTGCCAAGGCTGCCCGCCCATGGCCAGCGGTACTTTGCCGGCCTCGGCCAGCGCGGGAGCCGCTGCAACGAACTCATCCCAGTTTGCAGGTACATCGACACCGGCGTCAGCGAAGGCTTCGTGCGACAACCAGATCCATTGCCAGGAATGTATATTAACCGGCACGCAGTAGATGCGACCATCTACGGTGCAGCTGTCAAGCAGTGAGGTCGGGTGGACGATATCTCGCCAGCCTTCGGCTTCAGCCACATCGGTAAGATCCAGCATCAGCCCGGCCTCGATGAGTTCCTCTGTTTGGCGTCCATGGTTGAACTGAGTAGCGCCCATCGGATCGCCGCCGAGAATGCGGCTTACCATAACGGGGCGCGCAGTGTCACCACCACCAGCAATCGCACCATCGACCCAATTGTGTTCGGTATTCTCGTTAAAGGCTTTGGCAAATTCCGACACTGCAGCAGCCTCGCCACCTGACGTCCACCAATGTGTGACTTCGAGATCGACCGCCTGACTGACGCCGCACAGTGTCATCGCCGCAGCACCCAGACAAGTGTTACCAATAGTTTTCTTATTAAACTTCATCAAGTTTCCTCCAAGGGTTGATTGACTTGATTAAAATCCTATAACGATTTAGATTCCTTGTCTATAACGATTTAGATTTTCTTTCCCTGCGCTGAAATAGACCTGTAATGGCAACGGCCTTAACACTGAATACAACTGGATGTCATCCTCCGCAAGGCGGTGATTAACGGTTATGAAGTAGATGAGCCCCGCAATCGCTGGGATGACTATCTTAAAACAGTACCGTTCGAATAGATCCAATGCTTACAGAAGCCGTCCTATTACAGTCTGAAACAACAGCATTGACAACGAAAAGATGCACGTGAATGGAAGAATCGGATAAAAAAAACGCTGCCAGCAAACCAGGCGATGCTGCGCCTGCATCGCTGGCACCGGGTGAACGGCCGACGCTGAAGACTATTTCGCGGCTGAGTGGTCTCGCCGTACCGACTGTCAGCCGCGCGCTCAGTAATGCACCGGACATCGGGCAACGTACCAAAGACCGGGTGCAGGCCATAGCAAAGCAAATTGGTTATCGGCCTAATCGCGCGGGTCTACGTTTGCGAACTGGCAAGACTCAAGTGATTTCACTGATACTTTCCACCGACTATGACGTCATGAACCAGACGGCAATGCTGATCGGATCGATTGCCCAGGGCTTACGCGGAACAGACTATCATCTGAATGTAAACCCATCGTTCTCTGACGACCCTATGTCGCCGGTTCGCTACATCGTGGAATCCGGTTCAGCCGATGGCATCATCATGAATACCACGCTGCCCGACGATCCCCGGGTTAACTATCTGCGAAAGATCGGATTCCCGTTCGCAACCCACGGCCGCACATCCATTGCTGACAAGCACGCCTATTTCGATTTTGATCACTATCGGCTGGGACAACTGACTGTTGGCGAATTAGCTAGACGTTCGCGTCATTGCATTCTTCTTATACCGCCACCACAGCAACAGAATTATTCCCAGGAACTGATACGCGGTGCTCGGGAAACAGCGGAAAAGCTTGGCACGACTCTGAACACGCTTAAAGAGGCGAGTTGCGAATCTGCACTAGAAGAAATCGAAGCATCCATCCATTCCCATATCCAGCGATTCCCGGAAACTGATGCGCTGTTGTGTGCATCGACCACTGCCGCACTGGGTGCTATTGCCACTGTTGATAAACTTGGATTGAAAATTGGTCGGGATATTGATGTATGTATACGCGAAATCATTCCGTTACTTGGACGCTTCCGGCGCGGAATATTGACTGTTGATGAGGATGTAACGCGGGCTGGCCTGTTTCTGGCGAAAGCGATACTGCAAGCAATAGAGCATCCGCAAGATTTGCCACTTCAAGGACTTGAAGTGCCAGAAATTGTCAACGAATTTCCGTAACGCCGGGTGAAAGTCCACCCTTCGCCAACACATCATGAAATGGCGTCAGATTGAAATTTGGTTTCGGTGTCAGCGGTGTCAGAGCAGTGTCAGTTTCGGCGTGAAGGCTGGATAAGCTGGAGCTGCGTCAACATGAATTTATAATCAATCCGCTCCTGTTCCAGTCGCACACCTTTACCATACCGGCACTCAAGCAGATCCTGGTAAAGCTGTACCTCTTCGTCGGTCAGAGATTCAAGCCTGCGATTGGCAGGTTTTAATTCAATCCCCCAAAGTGACTCATGCGCCATCAAGGTATCCCGGTTCATCATCAACGACCGGACATTCGGCAGTTGTCTACGTAGTTCGTTGAGAATGGCGAACCCATGTGTGTCTATATCACCCCAATACCACACGTCACGTTGTTGCAACCAGTCAATTTCACCCAAGGACTGAAGTCCATACCCTGATCCAAACACCGCCAGAGTGCCACAACGTTCAGGCAATACCAGGTAGTTGATTTCGTTCTCAGTGATCAGTACACAGGAATGACCTGGATCAAGCGATCGGATGACATCGACATCGAATGTGACATCTGCCATGGCCAGAGAAGTGTTTCCGTCACATGCACTCGTGGACAATCGCCCGACCAAAGGCTGTGCACTATCAAGGGATCGTATGCGCAGGCGCGCAGGTTTATCCTTGAATCCGTATCGACGAATAAAGCCTCGACTGCCTCTGTGATCTGTATCTATCGCACTTGCCGGCAACGTCAGGTCTAGCCATTCTGTCAAGGTACCGCGATGCGCTTCAATAAACTTTGTATCTACACCCGTTACACTGAGCTGTCGCAGATACATCGACACACCCTGTCGTTGAACGATGCGCTCGTGTACGCTAAGCAGGCGTTCCCACACAGGGGCTAATTCCAGGACCTTGACAGGACGCTTTCTCACCCATTCAAGTAGCCTTTCATCATGATTTATTAAATCCAGCACTAGCTCGCAGAAGTGGCGAGCCGCATCGCGCTTGCCAATGAAGGCGATCGCGTCATCTACGAAATCTATCCATAGAGACTGCGGCACATCATTTCTGCCCAACTGCGGGTGGCGTGTTTCCTGAAGCTCAAGACGGGTATAGCGAAGATCCGTTATAGATTGAATCCATTCCCGAACTTCAGAAAAGTAATTACCCATGTCACGGGACATCGGTCTTCTTATTTTTAATCGATAGGGAAAGACCAGCGAAGCGGCAGCCGCCGAACTATTATTCTGCGAAGAATTATCCTGCGGACATATATCTTCAAGCGTCAGTCTAAGCAGATCTCCACGATCCCATAAGCGCTGCACCTGCTGACGCAATTCCACAGGCGTTGTCCAATTGTGCGAATTACCGTTGGCTCTGCTCACCTGACGTTGTTATTTCTGCGTGGTCACAGCAAGACGTTCCACGACACGGGTCAGGGAAGCACGATGACGTTCCTGCCTGTATTCTTCGATCGTCAGGTTGCGCAACTGCGATGCTGCGCCATCCAGATTAGCCACATATCCTACCGCCGATACATAGGGCTCGATGATATGTATCTTCTGCAACGGCGTGACGATAAGCAATTGTAAATTCAACTTGTCAAACAAGCGCAAACCATAGTCAGCAGATTCATCCGAACCACGCCCGAATGCCTCATCAATAACCACGAAACGGAATGTACGCGAGCGCTTGACGCCCCACTCCAGACCAAAACGATAGGCAAGACTGGCTGCCAGAATGGTATAAGCCAGCTTCTCCTTCTGTCCACCAGACTTGCCTCCTGAATCGGTATAATGTTCGTGTTCAGTATCGTCTGAACGCCAACGCTCACTCGCGGCAAATACAAACCAGTTGCGCACGTCAGTTACGCGTGATGTCCAACGCCTGTCACTGTCAGTGGTGCCTTCACGTCCACGGAAGCGCTCGATGATAGCGCGTACCTGGAGAAACTTCGCTTCCGAATACTGATCGTCCTCTGTGCCCGTCAGTGTGCCCTCTGTACATGCGCGCAGTTCGCTCTGGAACAGGCGAATATCGGCATCAGTCGTTAGTTGATCTTCCAGAACGATATAGCGTCCATCCACGTAATCAATCTCGTTAAGCGAAAGATTGATACTGGCGATGCGTTCACGAATCTCATCGCGCTCACGGTTGAGCTGCGATTGAAAATTAGCGACCTCGCGAATCGTATTCTCGTTTAACAACTCCTTGAACCTTGATTCAAAGCGCGGCAGATCATTGGCCTGCAGATTAGTGAACATGGTACGAAATTCATCTGCCGATTCCAGACTGGCATCCACTTCATCGGTGTCCAGAGGGTACTCTGACTTATAGGTGGACATCTGTCGAACGATACGCTCTGCAACACGCTTGCTGGTGCGTTCTTCGTTATCAATCTGTTGCTGCAACCATTCCCGCATATCACTCTGCCGATTGTCGACAGACTCCACCGTCAGTTGCGGACTGTCCAACGCCTCTTGCAATAATGCTGACAATCGCGGCTTATCCAACACCAGCGCTTGTTCAGCTTCGCTCGCCCAATGTAGACGCTCATCATTGTCGAACGCCTCATCACTCAGTGATAGTGTCATCGGTTCAAGCTGTGCGCATTCCCGTAATAGAGTGAGCGTGTCGATACACAGCTGTCTGGCGGTCTCGATCTTGTTATTGGTCTTGCCAATGGTTTCCTGATGAGTGTCAAGGCTGGCCTCTGCCACACCAAGCTCCTCGCGGGCTACTGTCAATTGACTGTTCAGAGATCGCAACACATCCGATGTCGCTTCAAGTTCTGCACGTTCAGCCGTCAATCTGTCAATTAACAGTGCCTGCGATTGCCAGTCCAGTGAAGTCCAATGCCGCATCGCTTGCAATTGCGCCAGGGCCCGCAGGCGCAAGGTCAGCGCGTCACGTTCCTGCTTGATGCTGCTGATTCGAACAGCGACTTGTTGAATCGTTGCCTCCAGCTTCTCGCGTTGCGACTTCAGTGCGCTGAGTTTGTCCTCGTTCGACCATCCCAGTACATAACGGCTGCGATCATCTATCCGATGCGTGTCATCCTTTTCATGGCGCTCGCCGCGTCCCTTGGTCTGACCGTTCACTGTGATAGCACGCAGCTCTCGGTGAAACTGCTGCTGTGATTCGCAACAGGTGTAGTCGAAGCGATGCGCCAGCTCGTTGTTCAGCCAGTCGCGAAACGGGGTATCCGGATGCACCAGTAGTTTATTGACTAGCGAATCGCTTGAAGGCATCGGCGTGTCGCGCCGGCTACGAGCGCTGCCAGCATGCGTGCGTACACGGTAATACACTACGCGACCGCGAAGATGCGTCTCGTCTACCCACTGGGACACTTGCGAATAATGATCATCCGACACCAGCAGGGACAGACCAAAACTGCGCAACACACGTTCTGCAGCTCCTTCCCACTCCCCGGCCTCCTCGCGCACTTGCAGCAGCTCTCCAACAAACGGCACATCCTCAGCACGCAAGCCGGTACCGGCGCACAGCGCTTCACGTAAACGAATCTGCGCTACCGGAATGTTGCTGCGACGCTGTTCCAGTGAGGTAATCTCGGCTGTTAAATGTTCATGCTCATCGCGTTGATCACGTAATTGAACACTGGCGTCTGTGTTCTGATTGTCCAGCTCCTCGGATCGCGCATCCTGTTGCTCTTGCTCTGTGGAGAATCGCTCCTGCAGTTTTACAAACGCTGGCTCGTCTTCCGGCATGGGTGCATCGATCTGTGTCAGCAATGCTTCAAACCGCCTGGAGTCGTCCAGCCGCTTATCACGCTCGCTGGTGGCCTGCGACACTTCTGCATCGATTTTGTCGAGCCGATCTCCGCCGTTGTCGGCTATGGCACGTCGCAAGTCATCACCGCGCAATCGTAATGCGTCACGTGTATCAGTCAACTGCAGACGCAACTGCAAGTTACGTTCAGCATCTTTGGCAAGTAGCTCCAGGCGGCGATCTATCAGCTCAAGTTTCAGCATCGCAAACCAGGGCTTTAGTGATTCGCGGGTTGAACGCAAGTCGACGATACGTGTCGACACATCAGCATGCTTTTCACAATCAGTAATAAGCGGTTCGAGCAACTGTAGCTGACGACGGGCTTTTAACACTGCACCATGCGCGCGGTTTAAATCATCGAAGTGCGCGATCAATGCATCGAGCCGCGGTCTGACATCAAATGCCTCCAGCATATGTTGTCGCACAAACTCTGTAAGATTACCAACCGACTTCATGGAAACAGTTTGGTGAAATAAATCCATTGCCTGTTCATCGTCGATACCAAAGCGTCGGCGGTACCAGGCGCCGTAGGGCGGAAAACTATCGTACAGCTCGACACTGACTTTTCGCAGTTGCCGTTTTAACGCAGGCATTTGACTGCCGAATCCGGAAAAATCCTCCCGAATACTCAAGGCTCGTTCGGCAGCACAGAAAAATCGCGAGGGTTGACCTTGCGAATTGCCCAACCAGAACACCTGCGCTAGCGTCACCGTCTGGTCGTAACCCTCATTGTGGAACTGTCCAAGAATTACCGAGTAGGTATTGCGATCACGCAGCGCCACAGGCTTGGCAGAACCTGCACCATCATCACGCTCCGATTTGTAGTAACCCTGTACGTATGAGCGTAAGGTACGTTCCCTTGATTCGGCGCCTGCTGCTTTGTTATAGGCCACCTTTTGCGAAGGTACGAGCAAGGTTGTTACGGCATCCACCAGGGTTGACTTACCAGATCCAATATCACCCGTTAGCAATGCATTATGGCCTTGCAGATCGAAGCCCCACACCGAGCCATTGAAAGTACCCCAGTTAAATACCTCGAGACGACGCAGCCTGAAACCTGCCAGCTGATCATCAGCTGCAAAGTCGAAGCCTTCAGTCTCGCTGGTGTTCATGATGCAGTTGCCGGGGTTTGATCATCGTCTTCTGATGCAGTCTCACCATGCAGTTGCGCTGAGTATTCTGCCAGGCGCTCATCGAAAGATGACAACCATTGGGCATCAACAAACGCACGGATAATACGTTTGACTTCGAAACGTTCCTCCTTGTCAGAGCTGCTACCCGCTTTCATCTTGCGTAGGAAACCCAGATCGATAACCTTCCTGATTTGGGTATCAACCTGATCAATCAGCTTTGCCTCGTTACTTGTATCCGGTAGAAACAAGCGCAACAGATCCACAATCTCATTGCGCGTCATCACAAGACGCGTATCCCCTCCAGAGACATCAAATTCCACCAATCGCTTACGTAACAAGGCTATCAAGAGGCTAACTGGAAAAGACAACGCGCGTTTAACCGTCAAGCGTGGAAATTCATCCTCATTATCTTCCACTGTTCGTGTGCGCAAAAACGCATAGCCTTCGACTTCGTCGAGAATCAACTCCAGTCCGAGAACTGCCACGTGATCTTGCACACGCGGTTGCAGATTGAGCAAGCTCTCCCAGCGTTGTGCATCGGCGTCTTTGTAGACGACGCCTTTCATCAGTGGCACCAGTACCCGTCCCAACGTATGTCGTTCAAGGGATTCTGCTTCTGTCGGACGCGATGGCTCTTCCACTACGGAGCTGATGAAAGAATCTTCCTTATTATCCAAAGACTGATGCTCCTTTGCATCCTCTGAATTAGCAATTAGATTATTCATTGATGTAATTTCATTCGAACAGCTTCAGGCACGCAGCAACAGGATACGCGGTAGCTCCGCTTGCCGCTGCACCATGCTACCGCCATCGCCTCTTGCCTGCCAGGTAATCGTTTCACAGACCGTGTCATCAGTCACACTACGAAACTCGGTATCGGCAATCTGCAACCAGACAACAAGCTCTGCCAGCCCCTCAGCCATCGGGCGCGAATCCACCAGCTCACCAATCGATACCTGATCGTGTTCCTGCAACTGACTGTAGGCATGCCGCACCAGAGCCTCCCGATCGACTACCACCTGGTTGTACAAACCCTGCGCCTGCGTGTCGCTGACACCCTCATCCAGATTACTGTTAACCTCGGAGCGCAAGCCTGGCACATGCATTGGTCGCTCCATCGGCAGGCTAACTACCGGCGACAATCCCTCTATGTTGAAAAACTCGCCGCGTGGAGCATCCAAGCGCGCATCCAGTGCACGCTGTTCAATTTGTTTGATCAATTCAAGAATACGGCGATTCTCCAGCCACGCCTGATCATCGAGAAACTGCCTTAATTGCCGGGACAAGGCGCGTACCGTTCCCTGCGCATGCTCTGCAGCAATGTGCCAATCATGGTGTACCTTGCGTAAGCGCCTGTCGGGCGATAACGGTTTGATGGCAGGCAGTTCGAGCACACTAGCCAACAACTTACCCAGCTCTTCCTGACGCATCGGCGACATCAGATAATCGAAGAACGCCTGGAAGCTGCGCCCCTGATCAGTACCCGTAATCACTTCTCTCTCCTCCAGAATTTCGGCCAGCAACTCACCCTTGCTGCCTTCCCAGCGTGCTATACGCTCACGTGTTTCCCTGTCCAGTTGCCTGAAATTGTCTTCCACCTCACGAAAATCTGACAACAACTCACGCGCCAGACTGGTGAACTGCTGAAACCGATCACGCACACTGGTGTCATCCAGCAATGGCAGATGCCCATCATCAATCGCTGCTATTTGTGCATCGATTTGTGCACGGCGGCGCATCAGCTCCGCTCGCCGTGACTCAGGATCATCGTCCGTGCCCTCATTTATCTGGCGCAATAATTCAAAAAGTGTCAGCAACCTTGATTCCGTTCCAACAAACTGTCGGCTGATCAAGGTGTTCAGCCAGGCAATGGCTTTTTCGGTAGCAGGGGTCAAGTCGTAGGAGGGTTCATCGGACCCGTCTGCATAGAAGCGGCGTATCCAGCCATGCTCCGGCGCAGCCCAGTCAGCCAGATACTCCTGCGCCCGCTTCGGGAACGCTGAATCTGCCATTCTTTGTCGTCGTGTAAATAGCTCATCCTCCAGCGTCTCGATCAGGTCCCCTTCAGGAATAACCCGCCGGTTGGGCACAATGAACGCACGCTCAAGGAAGCTGCCAATCAGCGGCGCATTGGTTGCACACAGCAGCCGCCATGCCGGGTGGCTTTGACGCAGAGTGTGCAGGGTGTCGTAGTCAAGTGGCACAGTGGGTGTAAGGCGGCAGCGAACAATTAGGTTGATGTTAACGGAAAGGTACCGTTGTTATGCGCAGTTTACGCCTGTGCCTTGTTTTCGCAAGAAGAGCCAGCTTGCCTGGCTATCGTGTGGTCCAGCAGTAGGCATCTCCACAGATTAGAAGGAACTGTCCAATAGTGCTTGAGACCCCGCCCCAGCGAAAGCAATAACGCCCTATCCGTACGTCATTTGACCATCAGACGGGCAAGCGATTCGGCCAGCTTATCCAGCGCTGCCTCATCAGGAAGCGTCACCGTCAATTGGGGCTTGCCTTCACTGTCCAGCGACACAGATTCACTAAACCGTTGTTTCATATCACGGGCAGTTGCACGACTTTTCTCATCGTCTGCAGTAGCAGGTAATGCCTCGCTGAGAAAGTTCAAAGCCGCGCACAGCAGCTGACCCCCAGCCTCGGACAATCGCTGCTGTTCGACGATGCTGGCAGACTGTGTCTGTGCATCTCGCTGCATAGAGACATCGACAGGCGCCTCGGGTTGCGCGCCCAACAATACTTCAAGCTTCTGCTTCAAGGCTTCCACCCCACTGACCAGGTTAACGGCCTCCACATCCGAATCTGGATCGAGCACCGCCAAAGCCAGTTCATGTTTAGCTGACAAGGTAGCCAGAAGGCTTTCCTCTATCGTGCCCTCTGTTACCAGAACGAAGGCGTGCACGGCTCGCTTCTGACCCATCCGATGAACCCTGCCTATACGTTGTTCAAGTAATGCAGGCGTCCAGGGTAGATCGACATTGATGACGGTGTTTGCAAATTGTAAGTTCAGGCCGGTTGACCCTGCATTGGTGGTTATGAATAAGCGACATTGATCGTCATCTCGGAATCGACTGACAAGTGATGAGCGCTTTTTTTGTGGAACCGATCCGTCAAGTCTCACAAACCCGATATCACGCTCTTTCAGTAGAGGCTCAATCAGATTCAACATACCCGTCCATTCAGAAAACAAAACACATTTAAGTGAGTCATCAGTAAAGATGCGATCAAACAAATCTGCCAATGCACCTAACTTGCTGGAAAAACCCGGTGCGATCTTATCAACCAACATGGTACTGTCAGCTGACATACGACACATCAACAAACCTTTTTGCAAACGCAGCAAATCCATCTCACTCAAGTAGGGCTTGTTGATGATTGAGCTCACCACCCGCATATGAGACGCATGCATTTCCAACTGCTCCTCTGTAGGCTCCAATCGTATAATTTCATTAGTACGCGGCGGTAGTTCGCCAAGCACAGATGCACGTGTGCGCCGAAGCAGCACAGGTTTTAGATTCTTGCGCAGCTCATCAAGTTTCTCGTAACCAACCACTTTGCCTTTTTCGTCCATGACACGGTGACGCTGGTAGAAGCGAAAATCAGGACCCAGACGCCTGTCGTCAATGAACTCGACAATACTGTAAAGCTCGTCTATGCGATTCTCCAGTGGTGTTCCTGACAGCACCAGCGCAAAGGGTGAGCGCAATGACTTTATGACATTGGTCGTTTTGGCTTCCCAGTTCTTGATGCGTTGACCTTCATCAAGAATAATCAGATCCCAATTGACCAATTCAATTGCTGCCAGATCGCGTAGCACTTGTTCGTAATTGCAAACTGTCATAAAGCAGTCATTGTCGTATTGTTCCGCTCGCATCGAAGATGCACCCGCAATCAGCTGACAATCGAAATCGGAAAACTTATGTATCTCTGCACGCCATTGCGCTTTGAGTGATGCCGGGCACACGACAAGCGTTCTGGAAATATCTGCCTCTTGCTTTAGTAACGCTGCCGTACCAATACCTTGAATGGTTTTACCCAATCCCATGTCATCTGCCAATATCGCGCGGCCCGCTCCAACAACGAATGCAATGCCATCAAGTTGATAAGGCAACAACTCAGTCTTCAATAGTGTCTTGCGCAAGGGGTGCTTCTTTGGGGCTTTGCGTATCTCCTCAACACGTGATCGCATTCCCGCCTGCCAGCACCGCTGTTGTATAAACTTCTCGGCATCAGGATAGATCGTTACCGAGTGCCCAGCCGATTCAAGCCGGCCTACCGTTTTCAACAACGTCGGAATATCCACAACGTGCATCGATTTGCGGTAACGTTTCACCAGTTTTTCGGCATCGGGTGTCAATTTTTCAGGCAAACCGATACACAGCGTCACCTCCTTTGCGTATTGCAGATACACAATAATGTTCTTCAATCGGAAAGGCCGTCGCAACTGAGCGGCCGTGAATCGTTTGGCTACCTTGTTCAACACATGGATCGTGTGCTTGCAAACACCCAGCGTATTCTTACGAAAATCCGGACACGAACAATAGGATTGTCCGGGCTCTCGGCCCCGTAATGCTACCCGGTAGGTTTTCCCCGACGCCTTGTTGGTCACTTGATAGTCAGTCCATAGTCTGTCTGGATCCATCGACCGGACCGTCATACGTTCTGATTTGGCGCGTTTTTCACGCGCCGCAATTTCAAGAGCATCAATTTCATGATGACTCATTCCCTGGCGCAACAGCTGAGTATCCGGCGCTACCGCCAGACCCAGCGTTGTCTTCTCCTCCAGTATCAGTGCCAGGGCTGCCGCTATGTGATCACACGAGCCTTTGCACGTGCTGCAGCGACAAGCGAGTCTCTGCTGCGCATCATCTGAAAGGGAAATCGTGACAATCGATTGCTGTGGAGAGAAAAGTTCGAGGCGGATTCTTTTGGCGGTGAGTCTGACCTGCTGTTCAATGTCTATATCGTGGGCACCACCTCGAGAGAGCATCTTTGCACCGTCTGATCCGAGTAGCTTGACCGCTTGCGGGTAGGTGAGGCGCGACAGCTTATCCTTGAGCGTCAGCTTTGTAGATTTTCGCGTTGTCATGTTGGACTTTCAGGTAGCTCGGTTGTCGTTGATCAAGTATCGCAAATGTTATCGAATATCTTCCAGCAAACTCAGATGTCCTGTTCCATAATGACATGCCATGACTACAAGCCAGGTATGGAACTGCTGATCCATGCCCGCCTTTTCTACCAGAAAATGCAGCTGACAGCTTATCAGTGTGAGCAACTCACCATTCACTCTGTGCATTGCACCATGCTTTCACGCTACTCGGAAAATTCCTACAAAAATATCAGATCTTTCCTATAGCCACCCACACAGCCCTGTTGCATACTGGCTGTGCGGTCAGGGAAGGCCGTGGCAGTCAAATCATAGGGATATGCGAATCAACAGGATGTTGATTCGAACCTCAGACAGTCGGCAAGGATGCCTGTGTTATCGCACTATCGCCAAGGATGTTGGCCAAGGATGCTGGCCAGCAATGGTGGAAAGGCTTTTCGCGGCAAGGCCTGAAAGCATTGGATGCTTTAGTGGGTTCGATAGCGCAATCGTCAAGGATGGCGCCCAGGGCCCCTGGTGTTAAATCGGGGGCCTTTTTTTCGTCTACGACGAATGCAACGTCCAGTGGTCGTTGCCAGCCGATCATTTTTGGCAAAAAAATCTAATAATTTCGGATAGCCGTGTGATTTCTTTACTTCCTGTAGTGAGCCTGATGGCGCAATACATGTCGCACATGCAATACATCCAGTAAATTCGATGTGCCAACCAGACACTCGACATCAAAGCTACTCATACCGTAGAACTCGAGCATCAAGGATGCGATATCACTTTCACGATTTTGTAAAATCTCGTGAGTGACGACTTTTCAGCGGTCAGGCCATCTCTTCCCGTTCGCTTTCGTGCTGCTCGATCCAGTTTTCGATC
>ENA-ORXR01000193-ORXR01000193.1-marine-metagenome-genome-assembly--contig:-NODE-193-length-94303-cov-5.141712_pt1 | contig 94303 bp, 86 predicted proteins | sample MGYA00237866_ERZ511479 | MGnify/ENA metagenome assembly ERZ511479
AATGGAGTAATCCAAACCCTTAAATTTTGATTAACTCCCTATGGTTCTTCAGTTTAATCTTCTTACGAACATCCCTAGATGGGGGATTTAATACTATAGAAAAATCACACTTAAAAAATGCACATATTAAATCTGAATATCTACTGCTTGTTGTCTATTCGCTTATTTCCCACAATATCTCCAACTAAACTAATTGAGTTAATCCCCTTCAAAGAGTCCGTTCTACTATATTGCTCAACCCAGAATAAGTGTCTGCCAACTTGTTCGAAGAAAATAGATTTTTGGAGTGGCAAAATATAGTTGCACGCATTCACATTACATTCCCCCTTCCAAATGCCCAAGTTATTAGAAAGATCCAAAGACAAAGTCGTCTTTTTCATATTGTCAGATTGCTGGCCAGTATAAATATTTACGTAAACATTTTGATTGGGAAAATTTGTTTTATAATTGATATCTAAATTCAAATCATACAAGTCATTTGTATCGGCCACATCAAACTCATACTTCAAGATATTATCATATGTCCATACACTTTCAGGTAAATCTTGATTTATATAAAAAGCGTGTTGCTTACTGCAGGCGCAAAATAAGCATATGCATATATTCAGAAAGCAATACTGGAATAATCTCATGCTAGTTGAAATAATCCTTCATTTTGTCAAAGAAACCTTTATCCGATTTGCCAGGCGTCGGTGTAAAGTTGCTATGCGTTTTCATTTCTTCGAGTAATTCCTTCTCACGGCTACTCAACTTCTTCGGTGTCCAAATATTGACGTGGATAAGCTGATCACCTTTACCGTAGCCTTGCACTGCAGGCAAACCTTTGCCTTGTAATCTGAACATCTTTCCAGCCTGCGTTCCAGCGGGGACTTTTATCTTTACTCTACCATCTATGGTAGGAACTTCTATAGAAGTTCCTAAGGCAGCGTCTGCAAAGTTAAGATACAATTCAAATATTAAATTTGCACCATCACGCTGTAAATGTTTGTGAGGCTTTTCTACAAACTTGAGTATCAAATCACCGGCAGGCCCACCCTTTAAACCAGCGTTACCTTTGCCACGCACAGACATCTGCAGCGAATCATCTACACCCGCTGGAATGTCCAGTTCTAGTGTCTCTTCCTCATATTTACGACCTTCTCCTTTACAAGCACTACAGTTCGCAGTGACCATCTGACCAGAACCACTACAAGTAGGACAAGCCACAGTAGTTTGCATTTGACCGAGGAATGTGCTCTTAACTTGTCTTACATATCCACTACCTTTGCATGTACTACAGGTGCTTACAGAATTTGCATCTTTAGCACCACTACCATTGCAAGTATTGCAGGCAACTTGCTTCTTAACTTTAATTTTCTTCTTTACACCTTTAGAAATCTCTTCTAGAGTTAAAGAAACTTTTATTCTAAGGTTGCTTCCCTTTTGACCACGTGACTGTCTGCTTCGAGAGCCACCGCCACCTCCACCTCCAAAAAAAGAATCAAATCCACTATCTCCAAATACATCCCCAAACTGAGAAAAAATATCTTCCATATTCATTCCACCACCACCGAATCCATGGCCAGCATTACCACCTAAACCAGCGTGACCAAAGCGATCATACTTAGCGCGTTTATCATCATCGCTCAGTACTTCGTATGCTTCAGCAGCTTCTTTAAACTTATCCTCCGCAGCCTTATCTCCTGGATTTCGATCTGGATGGTACTTCATTGCTATCTTCCGATATGCCTTCTTTATCACGGTAGCCTCTGCACCTTTCTGTACGCCTAATATTTCGTAAAAATCTCTTTTAGCCATGCTATTTCTTCTTAGTCAAAAGTATACTTGAATTACTTACCTACTACAACTTTAGCGTGGCGTATAATCTTATCGTTGAGTAAAAATCCCTTTTCTATGGTATCTATTATCTTGCCCTTCATCTCTTCAGTAGGTGCAGGTATCTCAGTGACCGCTTCGTGCATTTCTGCATCGAATGGTTTTCCATTAGTATCCATAGCCTGTAGTCCCATATTTTTCAGAGTAGTATGTAGCTTATTGTATACCATATGCACACCATCAGGGAATACCTCTTCTGTGTCCTGATCATCAGACATTTTCTTTGCTCGATCAAAGTCATCCACTACAGGAAGTAGGCCAGCAATGGTGTCTTTTGCTGCGTTACTCATCATATCTAGTTTTTCCCTAACAGTTCTCTTTTTGTAATTTTCAAACTCTGCGAGCAAACGAAGGTGTTTATCTTTAAGTTCATTTTTCTCTCGCTCCAAAGTGATCAGAGGCGAAACATCTTGATCTACTATTTCGTCCATGCTCTCATCTCCATTCTCCTCCGTAGATTCAGTAATATTCTCTGCTTGATCTTGAAGCTCCACTTCTTGTTCTTCGGTGTCTTTACTATTCTTTTTAGCCATCATGTTTTTCCATTTTTTGAACATACAATGGGAGTGCATTTACTATGCCAGCGCCCATTTTGCGCCATTTTGACATATTATTTATTAATTAGCCTGATAAATGGTCAATCACTTGCCATCTATGACTTTAATCATCTCATCAAAGCTCATATTCACGCCTAAAATGCCACCATCTGGACCTATTAAATACTTCGTCGGAACCTCCCGCACTCCATACAAATCCGTAGCTATTTTAGCGTTTAGAATCTTGAAATTTGAAATGGGGTCAAAGATATGATAATCCCATGCTAAACCAAGCTTGGCAATAGCCCGTTTTGTGCGCTCCAAATCTCCTTCTCGCTCTAGCGCCACGCTCACGATGTAGAAGTTATTAGCATTGATAATAGATTTATTGTGGTATTTCTGATGTAATTCCTTGAGCTGAGGTAATTGTTCTCTGCATGGCCCACACCACGTACCCCAAAAATCCAGTAATACATAATTACCTCTTAGTTCACTCAGAGAGAAAGGTGTTCCATCTACCAACGTGGTGCTAAATTCTGGTGCTATGTGTCCATCACTAAACTTTGGCGCCATGAATAAGTATTTGCCTAAAAATACAAGTAGTACGAAGCATAGGATGTATAGAAACCTATAAATTCCATTATTTTCTTTGCTCATTATATTCTTTTTTAGACCACATTGGACCTATAATTTACAATTGTCTTAACTTGTCGATCAATCTAAAACGAAAATCATCATGGTCATAGATCCAACGAAAATACCCACTGCAGATTTGCACCAATACTTACTAGGCTCCGTCGCTCCTCGCCCTATTGCGCTTGCCAGTACGATTAGTGAAAACGGAGTGGCAAATGTAGCACCTTATAGTTTTTTTAATGCATTTAGTTCTAATCCACCTATCCTGGTATTCTCGTCTAACAGAAAAGTATCAGATAACACCACTAAGGATACGCTGCACAATATAGAAAACAACAAAGAGGTGGTAATCAATGTTGTGTCGCATGATATACTCAGACAGATGGCGCTCAGCAGCGTTGCCTTTGCACCTTCAGAAAGTGAGTTTGCCAAAGCAGGTTTCACGCCTTTAGCATCTGATATAGTAAAACCATACAGGGTAAAAGAGTCTCCCGTACAAATGGAATGCAAGGTACAAGATATCATCCCACTCGGTACGCACGGTGGTGCTGGTCACTTAATCATCTGCCATGTAGTACGTATGCATATCGACGATCGTATACTTGATGAAAACAAAAAAATAGACCCACAAAAAATTGATTTGATGGGAAGACTCGGACGTGCTTTTTACACGCGTGCTTCAGGTAATTCCATCATGAAAGTATATCAAAATGTGGGCAAAATTCCTCTGGGGTATGATCAGCTACCTGAGCATATAAAAAACTCGACTGTACTCGTAGCCAATGATATTGCCCAGCTAGCTGGACAGCTTACCAGTCCAAATTCAGAGTTGATAGCTAAGGCAAAAACAGAATTCGCAGCTGTTTTATCAGCCGATGATGCACAGACTGTTCATCAAAAAGCAAAGGAGCTTATTGTAAATGGTGAAGTAGAGAAGGCTTTCGCTTTGTTGCTAGTTGAATAAAATCCGTAGTTTAATGAATAGGTAATAATTATCTATCTTGACTTCGTTAGTACACGTATGAATACAAAAAAGATAAGTAACAAAAAACGGATTGAATCTTGAAACTATGGAGCAGCTAGAAAATTATACATTGTGATCATAGCAAGAGCCTACTTTGTGATCTTTGCGTAAAACCTATACTAAAAATTGAATGTACTACTAAAGAATAACTCTGGGCTCAGGGGAGAAGTGATATGAGGTGCCCTGCATGACCCATGAAGGTGTGGCTAGGGAAGAATGAGTCCCGTCAGCGAATACTTTCCAAGCCACTATCTGAATGGGAATGCAGGGTATCGAATACAAACGTAGCACCTAAAAAAGCGCCCAAAAAATAAATACCCTAGAAATAATTCTCTATTTATCAAGCTAAAATACTCTTACAATACGTTTATCTTTGAGTAGTGAGCCCGCTCAATAGTGAAAGTGGTGTACTAATCATCACCATCCAAATCAGAAATAGAAATAAAACAATATGCACTTCAGAATAATAATCCTTGCGACGACAATTTGCTTTAGCGCTATGAATAGTCAAGCACAGGTCAAAAAAAAAATTACCTATTATGAACTAGATGTCATCAACGGACTCTTTTTTCAGCCTAATACAATAGATCCATATACAGGACTTGCATTCTTGAATTATCCAAATGGAAACAAACAAATGGAGGCACCAATCAAGGATGGTAAGATAGATGGTAAGGTGAAGGAATGGGAAAGAAATGGTCGTAAAGTGTACGAAGCAGAATTTGCCGATGGGGTACAAGTTGGGGAGGAAGCGCAGTGGTATGCAGATGGATTCAACAAGCTGCTGGTGTCATACGTAGATGGAAAGGCGCATGGTATGTGTACGGAATGGCACCAAACGGGTGGTAAAAAATCATTAGGTGAATTTGTTAACGGAGAAGAAAATGGAGAACATAATTGGTGGTTCGCGACGGGCGTGAAAGACGAGACGGTTAATTTTAAAAATGGAAAAGAACACGGTCCCATGAAGTCATGGCATGAGAGTGGTGCCCTAAAATTAGAAGCGAATTACGTGGATGGTAAGCTTGAAGGCGAGTACCGTTTGTGGTACAATAATGGTCAGAAGAAATCAGAGAAAATGTACCAGGATAGTTTGCAAATCGGAGAGACACGATATTGGGCGATGGATGGTAGACTGCTCGGTCGTGATATCTATTCGCAAACAGGAGTTCTATTAGAATCATATAACTACAATAGCGGTAGCGTCAAAGTGAATGACAATCACTATGTACAAGTTGTCAATACGCAGAACGCACACTACCAAATATCGTTAAAGGCAGATGATCGAATATATTTTGTTGATAAGGCAGCAGACATTACCTACTCCTTCGATGGTATGCTGCTTCAAATATTTTCTTACCCAGTATCGTCTAGTCAAGATGTGAAGAGTACAAAGAATGTATTTGATACTTTCTTGGCGAAGGAAAAAAAGTACATAGAAGAAAGTACGGAATCAAAAATTGAGATAAGTCAGGAGACAAAAATAAATAAAAATGGTCAAGCGTATTACTACTGGCACTTTGCATCACCCTCTAGTAAGGATGTAGAACAAAAAGCTAGGACTGTCCAATCTGAGCATTACATCACATTTATTTGCAATGATCAAATTTTAAATTTATATTCTGTTGTGACAAATTCGGATGAGTCGGCAGACATTTTAACTATGCTAACAAAAGTAGCAGACTCTTACAAATGTATGGAAGAGCCGATAGATCTGAATGCTATAAAAGCCGGCGCAAAATAAAGCATGCGCCAATTATATAAATAAGCTTACTGTATGCTTAGAATAATCTTTCTCATATTATGTTTACCCAGTTCGGCATTCGCACAGGAGGTTACCTTTTCTGAAGATTTTCCTATCAAGCAAGATATCGCCTACTACCTGATAGATAATATGGAAGATAATTTTGTACTCTTTCGAGACATCCCAAAAGATCGTAAAATTCATGTCTTGGACGATAAGATGATGAGTGCTGGTGAAGCGCCCATAAATTTTCAATTTAAAAATCCGAATATCTTAGACGTTCTTCGTACTAGACAAGATCAGTTTAGTGTAATATATAGTGCGCGCAGTAAAGGGGTGAAATATCTGCGTATAGAGAACTTTGATAAGTTTGGATTACCTAAAGATTCCCTAACCATAGAAACGTCGAGCAACTTCATAGAGAATCCAAATTATCAGCTCAAAAAATCTGATGATGAGTCTAAGCTACTAGTGTATAACGTAAAATATGATAAAACTATTCGGGCTATCATGATTGACGTCCATAATCTGAAAGTTTTATGGTCGGCACATTTTGAAGATCTTCCTATTAGCAATCTATTTCAAATAGAGCAATACGTCGTAGGAAATGATGGCTCATTTTGTTTAGCACTGATAAAGGATAACTCAGGCCACAAAAGAGATGAAGCGCGTTTTGAATTATATACTTACAGAACACATACGAAAAGTTTAGATTTGCAGGTTGTTCCATTTGAAGGAAAATTAAACGCATCTAGTTTATTCAAATTTGACAATCTCAATAATAGTCTGGTCTGTGGTGGATTATTTGCGGATAAGAACACCATCAAATCGCAGGGTTTTTATTACTTAAATGTACCTCTAGAAAATACAGAAAAATACACTTTAGCTTTTACACCTTTCGAGCCAGGTTTTTTAAAAGAATTTCTGCAAAAGAGGAGTGTCAATAATAATAGTGGTATTATTTCTACAGAAATAAAAGACCTGGTCCTGCGCAAGGACGGAGGTATATTATTAGTAGGAGAAAAAGTTGAACTTAAAGGCAGACATTCTTTGAGTGTCCCCATGGATTTTGATCCGCTCTCCCAAACCAAAGCAGATTTTTACTTTGATCAAATATTCATGGCTTCCATTCATCCTACTGGTGAACAACATTGGTTAAATGTATTTCACAAAAATCAATACTCCTTTGATGATGGCGGTATCTATTCATCTTATTTTTTATTTGTTGGCAAGCAAGGCTTACATTTGCTGTTCAACGATGACGTGCGAAACCAAAGTACGATCTCAGATTTTACTATTCAGGGTGATGGAGATTTTAAGCGACGTGCCATTCTGAATACCGTAGGGGTAGATATCCGACTACGCATGCGCGATGCCTTGCAAGTGAGCTCGAATGAGATCATCGTCCCTAGTCAGTATCGCAATAAGCTGAAGATGGTGAAGTTTTCATTTTAGCTGTTGGCATTTGGCTTGCCAAAAACTCAAAGAACATTTGAACTTAATCAGAAATGTGATTGGAGAACGATAGAAATTTTGTAGCTATCAAAATATTATACAATAGATGAGAGTACATTACCTTATAGTAATAATACTATTTAGTTGTTGCAAGTCCGAAATTAAAAAAGTAATAAATTTAAAAAACAAATTTAAATTGGACTTAGCTCTTGATGAATACAAACCCGTAATCTATGATGGTAAAGTTTTTATAGTTGCAAATGGGAATAATATTGTAGGAATAAATACTGTAACAGAAACCCTAGAATTTGATTATTGGGAAACTGGCGGAATTCATGAATTCTCGATGGACAATTCAATAATCGCTTTTGTTGGTAAAAATTGGAAACTTAAAGTACTTGATGTGTCAATCTCGGATTCAAGCTGGGTTTTTGATGCTTTACCTTCAGTATCAACTAATGTAATTATTGAGGGAACAAAAGTTTATTTTGGAACAATAGATTGTCATATCTATTGTGTGGATATTACAAAAAGGAAAATAGACTGGAAATATGATGTAAAAGATAGAATTGGTAATGACATTGTGGTATCAAAGGATTACGTTTATATAAGGTTTTCCAAAAATTGGTTATTATCTTTATCAAAAGCAACAGGAAACGAAAATTTATCAATTAAGAGAGATCAAGATTATTTCAGTTTATCGGTACTAAATGATAATTTAATTTTAACCGAAAAATTTCATATTGCAGGCCTTGAATCAAAGTCGCTTGAAGAGAATTGGCGAGTTAGCACAAGTATTCTTCCAAGCCCATTTGCTATTGATAAAGGCATTATTTATGCTCGAGTCGCTAGAGATAGTATGAGTGCAACTGAGATTAAATCTGGCAAAGAATTATGGAGACGTGATATAGATTATTCTATGTTTAATCCATTAATTGGGTTAATCGATGATCTGTAAGTCATAGGAGAACAGACGATAACTGTAGTAGATAATTATAATGGTGAAACACTGTTTAAATATAATACAAAAGATAAATTTCGAGCACAACCAATGTTATATGACAGTGTAATTTACTGTGGTGGTTTTCGTTATTTTGAGCCAGTTAAGATTTACTATGCTGAATGACAATTACGCTTTAGTATAAAAGTTACTAAACATTGGTCATAGGCTTGTTTGCAAAAATGCAAACGGCTAACCGCTAACAACCAGCATAGGATTCCCCTTCACCGTAGGATCCTGATGAAAGATGCGGCAATAAGCACTGTGCAAATCTGGCAAATGCTCTTTGAACCTGGAAGTATGGGTAAAGAAAAGCGTCACACCGACGTGCTGCGGATTTAATCTTTGCACCTGACGATATTCATTCTCTTGTACATCATCAAATTCTCCAGACTCCGCATAGACTTCATCCATGGCAGGTAGATTCATGTACTCATGAAGATAAGACTTACTGAATCCCGAGATTTTTTCTACTTGTTCCCAAAAATCATTAGGTAAATCTGGAAACTTTATCTTAGGATTGTTTTGTTGAAAGGCATTCGCATATTCATGTATGCATATAGCGTACGCTGCAGTACCTAACGTGTAATATTGTAAGAGCTGCTTAGCAGAAAACATGATGACCTTATCTTCTAGAAAAGTCTCATTGGTGTGAAACAAGTCTGGCATCTGAGGAGTCGGAAATGGGTTTGGATAGATTACCACCTGATCTGTTTTTTTGAGTAACCACTTTTCCATACCGAAAGTCAATTGTACTAAAGCACTGGCAGCAAATAACATAATGTCAGCAGGTATCCGTCCTAGTGGCTTATCTTCGCTAGCCGCAGCTCTACTGCTGCCTCCATCAAAGTAGCCACCCGTTTCTTCATTGTCCTGATCCGCAAGCTCGCCCATCGGCATGAACTCATTTGCCTTAAAATAAAGCGCAATTCTATTTTGAAATTCTACCCTATTCTCAACAGATAAATTCTTATAGTACGAGACATGATTAATCAAAAGAAGCTTAAAGCCATCTGCCAGTTTAGGTGGATTTTTTCTCCACCACCACCAGTCTATTTCATTACCGATAAAATATAGAAAGATCGTCACGAAACCACAGACCAAGGTCAACACCTCCCATATGCCTGTTTCATTGATGGCAAAGGCATTATTGTCATACACTCGATAGAGCGCATATAGTAGTAGCAACAAAAAAGGCAACATTATTACGCGGGAAGCCATCTTATCCTTATTTTTAATATCATAATGCAATAAAGCGCAAAAGTACTTATTCAATTGAATATATCTGTAAATCCCTACCATCAAGTAGTCTTACTGAAGAGAACGTAAAAATTTTAGGTCGATTATTATACTTCGAATTGTCTTTTCAGATCAAGCAGATCATAAGTGATAAAACACTTTCGCCCCCAAGGATTGGCGTATGGCATCTCACAGGCAAACAGTTGATCTATTAAAGTCTGTACTTCTTCTTCATCGAGGGTAGTCCCCCTTTTTATAGTCGTACTGCGAGCTAATGACCCCGCAACCGTAGTTTTTATATCGCTATTAAGTTCACGATTTTCACGCTGCTGTTCTACTAGAGTTTGGATGAGCTGTTCCGCATTTATCGTTTCGCTGCACTCTGCGGGTAAGCCCTGTAGAATAAAAGTATTCTTGCTGAACTCCTGCACATCGAAACCCATCTGATTTATTTCAGGCAAAATTTCCTTGAGCACTTCACTATCTTGCACACTCAACTGAATATTTATAGGGAATAGCATCGTCTGAGTATGTTGTATCTGCTGGCTAATACTGTTGAGATATTTCTCGTACAATATACGCTCATGTGCAGCCTGCTGATCTATCAGTAAATACCCAGACTTGATAGGACTGATGATGTAAGTATTGTGAATCTGAAAAGAGCGTGCCGTAGATTTTTTTTCTTCGTGGATCAACTCTTCCTGATCCCATTGACTTTTGATAGTCGTCATACCCCCTTCCAATTGTTCTACTGGCTGAGGCATATCTATATTTTCTAAGCCTTTGTAAAGCTTCTCCCAACTTTGCAAATTATTAGACTCTACACTGTTGGAATTCGCTGGTCTTGGCTTAGGAGCAGAAGTAGCTTTATTGCTACTAGGATCCCAGTGCATTTTTTGTACAACGGGTTCCTGTTTTGGGCTTTCGCCACTTTTGTAGGCTTTCGTAATACTTCGATCTTGCTCAAAGTCTAGCGTCGGTGTGATGCTGTACTGCCCAAGGGCATGACGTGCTGCCACGCGCAAATAATTATAAATTATCTTCTCGTCTTCAAATTTTATTTCCTGTTTCGTCGGATGCACATTGACATCTATGATCTTTGGGTCCATCTCCATGAATATCACATACATCGGATAACTATCATCTGGCAGCAGTCCATCGTAGGCATTCATGATCGCATGATGCAGATAACCCGATTTGATAAAGCGATTATTTACAAAGAAAAACTGCTCCCCCCTACTTCGCTTCGCAAATTCAGGCTTGGACACAAAGCCATTGATCTTCACTACATCTGTATCCTCACTGAGTGGTACCAGTTTTTTATTTCCAGTATTTCCTACTACGCCTACTATACGCTGGCGTAAGTTTCCTTTTGGCAAGTGAAATACCTCGTTCTGATTATGATGCATACTAAAGAAAACCGCTGGATTGGCAAGTGCCACTCTCGAAAACTCATCTGCTATATGTCTATTCTCTACAGAGTTGGACTTGAGAAAATTTCGTCTTACAGGCACATTATAAAACAAGTTTTTGATGCTGATACTTGTTCCCACCTGACATTGGCATGGCTCCTGAGACACGACCACAGAACCCTCAATAATAATCTTAGTTCCCAACTCCTGATTTGCCTTACGCGTTTTTAACTCTACTTGCGCAATCGCCGCAATGGATGCAAGCGCCTCCCCACGAAATCCCATGGTGGTTAAGGCAAATAAGTCATCCGCATTTTTAATCTTAGAAGTAGCATGTCGTTCAAAACTCATCCTAGCATCGGTCTCGGACATACCCTGCCCATTATCGATCACCTGAATGAGCAGCTTCCCTGCTTCTTTTAGCACCAGCTGTATCTGTGTAGCGCCTGCATCTATGGCATTCTCCAATAGCTCCTTTACAGCAGACGCTGGTCGCTGAATCACCTCGCCAGCTGCGATTTGATTAGCTATAGAATCAGGAAGAAGTTGGATAATATCCGACATAGTTGCGTGCGAAATATTTACAGTGTAAAATCTGGGCTCATCATGCTTATTTGACGAATTCCATTATGCCTTGTAAATTTACGTTAAGTAATACATATGCCACTACTACTAGCACACATATTATTATAATCAGCGAAAAATTTGATCTTCTATTTTCTGCGGTACGGATCAGTTTTGCGTCCGTTCCGCTGGTGCGGCCATTCCTAAAGCTGCCTGACAACCTACCTTTGACGTCTTCTGCACTGGTTTTATTTTTGTTTGCCTTCAGCTCTGCCAACCTGCGTTCGATTCGCTCCTTTTCTGGATCCCAAAATCTAGGTTTGTAGTCGTATTGACTAGGATTGGGTGTTTTTAAAAATTTGAATAATGCCATACCTCTGAATTATGCTTCTAATGTAAAGATTCCTTTTTAATCTTTAGTGGTGTAAACCCATTAATTTTTCTTCCAGATACCATACAAGAGCATTATCAGCTATTTACACATTCAATATTCTTTGTGTTTATGAATGTGTTTTTAGAAGCTGAATTTGTAAGGTTTGGGGTCTACCACTGACGGCTAAGGCCGTGGTGGTCGGGCCATCCGTAGCGCCGCTTCGCTTTGGTATAGCTGGCGAAAAAGCCAGCTACACATCTTCTTTCAGTCGATCTACTACTACCCCTAGCCCATGAAGTTTTCTTTCTTTTAACTTGGGTATTGAGACCGCAATCATTCGCATTAGACTTATATCCCTAAAGATTTATGATTAACGAACACAAATAGTGTCTTTTGTCGTAGAAGACTATTGATAAAGGGTAGGATTAAAACTACCTTTACGCCTTTAATTTTACGATCGCAGAACAACTATCATCAATGAGCGACTTTATCAAGCACGAATGTGGGATAGTGCTTATCCGTTTGCTGAAGCCACTGTCATATTATAATGATAAATATGGCACACCATTTTATGGCTTGACCAAGCTATCCCTGCTCATGCAGAAGCAACGTAATAGAGGCCAAGATGGCGCTGGTATAGCTACCATCAAGCTTGATCCTGAGCCTGGTACTAAATATATAAGCCGCAAGCGAAATACTACACCCAACAATTATCTATCTGATCTTTTCAAAGGTGTTTACAAGCGTTTTCAAAAGCTGAGTAGAAAAGAACTCAATGATACTGAATATCTCAAAAAGAACTTTCCTTACATGGGAGAATTACTTATGGGACACTTACGATATGGTACACACGGTGACAATAGTGTGGAGACTTGCCACCCATTTCTACGCCAGAATAATTGGATCAGTAGAAATCTTGTGCTTGCCGGAAACTTTAACTTAACCAACGTGGATGAACTCTTTGGAGAACTCGTAGAACTTGGTCAGTATCCTAAGCAAGTATCTGATACCGTCACCGTACTCGAAAAAATCGGACACTTTCTCGACGATGAGGTTCAGCGTCTACATACATGGTATAAACCAGACAATTATACTACTGCAGAACTCAACAATCTTATTTTTGAACACCTCGATGTACAACGATTGCTCAAGCGAGCTTGTAGAAAATTTGATGGTGGATATGTAATGGGTGGTATGATAGGCCACGGTGACGCTTTCTTAATGAGAGATCCACATGGTATCAGACCAGCCTTTTATTATCAAGATGATGAGGTAGTAGTGGCTGCATCGGAGCGGCCAGCTATACAAACCGCATTTAACGTGCATCACTCTATGGTGCATGAGGTACCTCCTGGGTCTGCCTTGATTATAAAAAAGAATGGTAAAGTTAGTATCAAACGTATTCATAAAAAGAAACCTATTACACCGTGTTCCTTTGAGCGAATTTACTTCAGTAGAGGTACCGATAGAGACATATATATAGAGCGTAAAATGCTCGGCGAAAAACTAGCTAAACAAGTATTGAAAGCAGTCGATTATGACTTAGACAATACGGTCTTTTCTTTCATTCCTAACACGGCAGAGACTTCCTTTTTGGGACTTATCCAAGGTGCAGAAAGAGAGCTCAACAAGCAAAAGAAAAAACAGATTCTAAAATTAGGTAGTGATCCTAAAGAAGAGAAGATAAATAAAATACTCAATAAGCACGTTCGCGTAGAAAAGATCGTAGTCAAAGATGCTAAACTTAGAACCTTCATCACCAGTGGAGAAGCTAGAAATGATCTCGTTTCACACGTGTACGATGTCACTTATGGTATCGTTAAAAACGATCAAGATACTTTGATTTTAATTGATGATTCTATCGTGCGGGGTACGACACTCAAAACGAGTATCATAAAAATTGTATCTCGTTTACGTCCTAATAAGATCATCATCGTTTCATCTGCACCTCAAATTCGTTATCCAGATTGCTATGGAATAGATATGTCCAAGATGGGCGAGTTCGTAGCATTCAAAGCTTTAGTAGCCTTAATTAAAGAAACAGGACAGGATGAGCTGATGCAAAAGGCCTATATTAAGTGCAAGGAACAGATGAATCTACCAAAAGAAAAGGTAAAAAATCAAGTAAAGAAGTTGTACGATCTATTTAGCTACGAGGAGATTAGTAATAAGATTGCTGAGATCATCACTCCTGAAGGTACCAAGCCAGAGATACAGGTTATCTTTCAGACAGTAGAAAATATGAGAGACTCTTGTCCTAATCATAATGGGGATTGGTACTTCTCTGGTGTCTATCCTACGCCAGGTGGTAACAAGGTGGTTAATAAATCCTTTATTCTCTATATGGAAGGGAGTAATAAGCGGGCGTATTAAAAATTTGCGATGTTTGTTAGATAACTGTCTCAGGGTTAGCTTCGCTTATTTCTAAATATGCCTATTATATCTTGTCCCCATCGGGTGAGCTGGGCAGGCTTTAAAGACTAATTAGGGATATTCACAAGCTGCCTAAACTGAACAACCTTAGGAAGATAATCAAAATTTAATGGTTTGGATTGCACCGTTTTTCTTGATTTTACTCTAAAAACGGGGGGATTCTTGTTGGCAATTTGTCATGATTTTTTCCTAAAAATCACGCCAAATTGGATCTTGCTTTAACCTATACACAGGGTTCATCACCCTGTGCTTTAATATGTCACCCTTTCAGGGTTCGCACACTTTACTCCTGAACATCCCTAATTAGACATACCAATATTTTTGATTATTTCAAGTTACTATTGGCTTCAGACTCTCAGACAAGAATTGAGATGGTCGATTTCATATATTGACCAAATTGCATCTTGGTATTTAAAACCGGATATTCATTATTTATTCTTTTGTAAAGCACTCCACTGTTGGGATAGGGATAGACAAGGGCGCCGATATTTTCTCGGCGGTCCCGATTTTTTTTCGGGACGGGAGCGGTAGCGGACTCCTGAGATAGCCCGGACCTGAAGTGTTTACGGAAGGTATCCTCCAAGAATAAAAATCAGATATCTCTACTACTCTATTCCCAAATCCTAATCCAATAATTCAGCTAATTTTTCATCAGACCAACTACGAAAAATACAACGATCTACCCACTCCTTTTTTTTAATGTTCAACTTGCTTAGGTCTAAGTCAGCCTGCTTTACAAAGATAAAACTAGCAAACAAATCGCTAAGGTGCTCCGCGAGGTATTCCTGCTCAGGTTGACCAGGTGTAGGAATTAAAATAGCAGGTTTACGCATTGCAACCAGATCCATGATGGTAGTATATCCCGCACGACTAAGCACCATCCCACTCTGAGAAATAATACTAGAGAGCGAAACGCTATCCGCAAGGTCAACAACAGCTAAATTATCTGTAGTAGAGTTGTTATTGTCTACCGCCGCTGTACCTCGCACGAGTATGTAGGATGCATCCGTGTTTTGAATTTGTTGCAATAACAGATCCTCCAATATGGTACGCTGGGGCTCTGGACCAGAAAGTATAAATGCTATGTCATACTTCAGTGGCAAATCTTGCTTAATTAACCTACTCAAATAACCGATATAATGGATGGGGATAGAAAGGGTCACATCATGCGCTAGTTTGCCACATAGATTGTACTTTTCTGACACATCTGGAATCCAACATTCATCAAATTTTTCAATATAGTGACCTAAAAAATGGCTTGCCATTTTACCTTGCCATGAGTATACTGTAGGTATGTGCAGCTGATGTGTGATAATAACAGACTTGACTTTTGGATGATGAAATCCATATCTGTTGTCACTAATAATATGAGCAGGGGAATATTTCTCGACCAGACTGTTTAGGAGCTGTTCTTCTAGGTAGATCGTCTTTAGCAACCCAAGCCCATAGCGACCGATATTAATGAGCATACTATTATGGTCATACCTAACTTTATATGGCGGTAGTGCTTCGAAAGTAGATAGAGGAAATTCTTTTTGCAGTAGTACTAAAGCATCACCGTCAGAGCAAATAACAACTTGGTAATTGAGCCTTTGCAGAGATTGTATTATGGGAATAGAACGGGTAGCATGTCCTAATCCCCAATTAAGCACTCCAAAAATAACTGCCTCTTTCACGGCACTAATTTAACCTTATTTCGTCATCATTAGAATCAAAAAATTTATAAGAAGCCAATGGAAAATCACCGTCTGCCTCTATCTTGACCCATCTAAAGTACTCCTTGAACCACTGCATCTGGATACTAGAAAGCATTCCGTCACGCAGGTATGAATAGATATAAGGGTGTACCTTCAGTTTGATTTTTGCAGATGGTCTTGACTGAAAGATGAATTTAACGTCTCTTTCAATAGTGTCCGTTATAAGTATAGTGGAGTTTACTTTACCCGTTCCATTACATGAAGGACATTGCTCTGCAGTATTAATCTTGACTGCAGGTCTCACTCGCTGGCGTGTTATTTGCATCAGACCAAACTTACTCAATGGTAAAATAGTGTGCTGAGCGCGGTCCTTTTTCATGGCATTCCGCATGGCATGTAGCAAAGTCTTTCGATTTTCCGCACCACGCATATCAATAAAATCGATAATGATCAAGCCTCCTATATCACGCAGACGAAGCTGACGTGCAATCTCTTCCGCAGACTCAAGGTTAACATGTAGTACAGCATCATTCGTATTCTGACTGCTCATCTTATGCCCACTATTCACGTCTATTACATGCATAGCTTCGGTATGTTCTATGACTAGATATGCGCCACTAGGCATAGTCGCAGTTTTTCCAAAAGAAGATTTTATCTGCTTGGTGATACCGTGATTGTCAAACAGTGGCTTTCTAGATTTATGCATATGTAGTATGCGTTCCTTATCTGGTGCAATATTATGAAGATAAGCCTTCATACTTTCGTGTATGTCCTGATTGTTGACTACAATTTTATTGAACGATTCGCTGAGCATATCCCTCAAGAAACTAGAAGTTTTGTCTAATTCACTGAGTAATTTTAAAGGCGGGGTTGCATTTTGAAGTTGCTTATATATAGTCTCCCATCGCTCCATCATGAAGTTTAGTTCCTCGTGTAAATCTGCAACTTTTTTACCTTCTGCAGCTGTTCTTACTATGAGACCAAAATTTTTAGGTTTGATTGACTCAACTAGATTCTTAAGTCGTTTGCGCTCTTCTAGATTTCCAAGCTTTTTGGATACTGCTACGACATTGCTAAAGGGGGTAAGAACTAGAAAACGGCCAGGTATAGTCATTTCGCAACTTAGTCGTGGACCTTTTGTAGATATAGGCTCCTTAAGAATCTGAACCAGTATGTTCTGTTTCTTAGACAAAACTTGGTCTATCTTCCCATTTTTGTGGATCTCATCGGCAAATTCAAAATTATCTAATCTATGGGTGTTGGACTTTCCTCCCACTACATCATTAGTGTATTTTACTAAAGACCTAAGCTTGGGACCTAAATCTGTATAGTGTAGAAATGCATCTTTACTATGCCCAATATCAACAAAAGCGGCATTTAGTCCGGGCATTAGCTTTTTGATCCTACCAAGAAATATATCGCCGACCGAAAATTGTGTGTTGGTTTTCTGATAATGCAATTCTACCAACTTCTTATTTTCAAGAAGTGCTATTTCAACATTTGTAGGTGTTGAATTTATAATCAATTCTTTATCCACAAACTCTAAGGTTTAGGGACTTGTGTTTACCCTTGAAAAAAGTCCTCCACATTTTAAGTTTCTTAGGAGGTGCAATAGCATGACAAGCCCAAAAACAACATGTGTTTTTGAGCATATCAATAGTTCGTAAAACTAAAATGAAATCTAGACGTGTCATACCACATTTAAATGGTAGCTAAGTGAAAGTTAATAACAGAAATTCTGTACTATCTTTTCTTAGTTTTGTGTCTGTTCTTTCTTAGTCTTTTCTTTCTTTTGTGCGTCGAAATTTTATGACGCTTTCTTTTTTTACCACAAGGCATAACAAAAATCTTTTGTTAATTATATAAAATATATTCTAAATCTAATTTCTACAGCTTGCATTTAACTTCGTAAGGTCCTGCTTCTTGTACTTTATTTAGCTGGGACAAAACATCCACCATCATGCAGTTAGCTGCTCTATTATTCGGTTCTATTGTGAGCACCTTTGCTAAGCGCCCTTCTACTTTCTCATATTGTCCAGTTTGCATACCAAACCGAGCAAGTGTGATAAGCACACCAGTATCTTCTGGATTTTCTTTATTCAACTTTAACAACATCATTATCCCTTGCATAGGGTTCTCAGCAGAAGGATACTCTGCATAACAAATTGCTAAATTGGTACGATGCCCAATATTATCAGGATTAATCGAAATTGCATTTTCAAACGCTATAATAGCATTTTTACTGCAAAATTTTTTGATTTTATCCTTTTCAGCTCTCTTCAATCCCAATGTCAATGTTGTTCCTGCGATTGACCACGCATTTTCTGTATTCTCTGCCTCTGCAACTTTGAGCGCATAGTAGCCAGAGATATCTGCTCTATCAAACCCATACCATGTAGAAGCGATATCTTTATATACACTTACTTTTGCGGAGTCCGTTTCTGACTGAGCTAATTGTGTTTCTAATGAAAGTAATTCTGCAGATTGCAATGGTGATAAAGATGGTCTCGCATCGATTAATAATGCATTGATATCTGTGCTTTCTACTTTGAGTATCCTTTCTTTTTCAGCACCAATGATCTCGCTGGATTTTCCAGTTCCACCAAAATATAAACCTAAAAATAACAAACCAGCAAAAACTATAAGGGCAAATTGACCATTACTCATATCTATCAGTTTGGTATTATTTGCTTACTACCCTTCTTTCTCACTATTATCATCTGGTAATGCTTTAACTTTTGTTTTCACATCATCAATAAAAATTTTAGCTGGCTTAAAAGCTGGAATAAAGTGTTCTGGAATTTCAATAGCAATATTCTTTTTAATATTGCGACCTATTTTTTTAGCCCTCTTTTTTATAATAAAGCTACCAAAACCTCTAACGTAAACATTCTCCCCTTCTGCTAGCGTGCTTTTTACTTCCTTAAAAAATGATTCCAAAGAAACTAAAACATCCACTTTTGCGATCCCAGTCTTTTCTGATATTGTAGCTACTAAGTCTGCTTTTCTCATTGCTTAAATTGGTCTTTAACGGTTATATTTATATACAATTTACTTAATTGTGGTGCAAATGTCGGTTTTTTTTTGCTCATAAAAAAGCCTGTAAAGCATTCTAATCCTAAAATCGGCTATCTCACACCACGAGCATTCCTAAAGGAATGCAAAAGCTTAACAGTCAAAAGCTTAATAAGTTTTAAATTCTGCTATACTCTAATCAGATTAAAAACTGATAATGACGCAATTATTATATATTTGTGCAACAGTAAAAACCACACATAATATGTTATTATCCATGACAGGCTTTGGCAGAGCGATCAAATCATTCGACTCGAAAAGCATCACTGTCGAACTCCGTTCACTAAATTCCAAATTTACTGATGTAAGGTTAAAAATACCTCAGAATTTTAAGAAGAAAGAACAAGAAATTAAAAAGCTGATACTAGACAGTGCTGAACGCGGTAAAGTAGACGTCAACATCGAAGTTCAATCCGTCACGGGTGCAGAGCAGTATTCTTTAAATGCCCCACTTTTTAGAAAATACGTTCAAGAAATCAAGCTTTTGGCCAAGGAGGAAAAGGTTGATACAGGAGATATCATAGCTGCAGTTTTACGTCTACCAAATGTCATGTCCCCAGCAGAAGATTCGCTTGATGAGAAGGAGTGGGAAGTTCTTCTTTCTGCAATTAACGAGGCACTGGCAAACTTCACCGCATTTAGAATGCAGGAAGGGAAAGTCCTGGAAGATGACATGACTACAAGAATAAAGATCATCAAAGAGAACTTACTAAAAATAGCCCCATTCGAAAAACAACGTATAGTTAAGATTAAAGAGAAAATGATGCGTAGCCTTGAGGAATTTGTAGGAAAAAAGAATGTAGATAAGAATCGCTATGAGCAAGAAGTACTTTTTTATCTCGAAAAAATTGACATTAACGAAGAAAAAGTTAGACTTTCACAACACTGCGATTACTTCTTGGAACAATTAGGTAATAGCAATACTGCTAAGGGTAGAAAATTAAGTTTTATTAGCCAAGAAATAGGAAGAGAGATCAATACGCTAGGATCAAAGGCCTATTCTTCGGATATTCAAAGATACGTAGTAAACATGAAGGACGAATTAGAAAAAATAAAAGAGCAAATTGCAAATTCTGTCTAAATGGAGAAGGTAAATAAATTTGAAGGTAAGATTATTATTTTTACCGCTCCATCTGGCTCAGGAAAGACTACAATAGTAAAGCATTTATTGAGTAAATATCCCTTCTTAGGGTTCTCTGTTTCTGCCACTAATCGTCAGAAGCGACCCAAGGAAGTAGATGGTAGAGATTATTATTTTCTTAGCCCTGAAAAATTTCAAAATCGTGTGGATGAGGGTGATTTTGTCGAATGGGAGGAAGTATATCCTGGCAAGTTTTACGGTACGCTAAAATCTGAAATTGGCCGTATTTGGTCTAAAGAAAAGCATGTTGTCTTTGATATTGAGGTCAAAGGAGCAACAAATATAAAAAAACTGTACCCAGATAATTCTTTAGCGGTGTTTGTGAAGCCACCATCTATGTCAGAACTAAGAAGAAGACTGACTAATAGAAATACTGAAACTCCTGCATCTTTACAGAAAAGACTTGCGAGAGCAGAAGAAGAATTGACTTATGAATCATCCTTCGATCAAGTAGTAGTAAATGATTTATTAGAAGTTGCTCTGGAAGAAGCGGAACAAATAATAGAAACCTTTTGTATTAAGTAATAAATTGCCACCTTATGGAAGTCCTTACAACTAATGGAATTACAATAGGAGTCGAATCTTTTTTTCAAAGAAAGCATTCAAACCCGCGTGAAAATAGATTTATTCATTCCTACCAAGTAACTATTCGCAACGAAAAGTCTATCTCTGTGCAGCTAATCGAACGACACTGGTATATCGTCAATGCTACAGGTGTAATTAGAGAAGTATCTGGGGAGGGCGTTATCGGCAAGCAACCCATCCTAGAACCTGGCGATCAACATCGCTATGTTTCTTGGTCTCCAATAGCTACTGACCTTGGTAAAATGTATGGTTTCTATACCTTCAAGGATCTTGAAAATGATGATATTTTCTTGGTAAAGATCCCTGAATTCGCATTAGTTAGCCCCGCAAAACTTAATTAAGTATTCATACCACGACGCCGACTACTCTATAATGTGTGATATTTTTATCTAAATCCTAATCTACATCCGCAGCTTTGGTATTAATAAACATTAATTCGACTTGCTTTACCACGCGATGTATCTTAAGAAACTAACATAGGTGCTAGAAAAGTATTAAGAATAATTTGCATACAACATTAAAATTAGTCCCTTCGTTTTTTATAGACCCTATAAAAAGCCTATTTTTGCAAATATTACATATTTTTAATTCTCATATTTACCTAATGCTTCGCATAATTATTTTAACAATTTTTGTTCTCTTTACCTTTAATCGTATCCAAGCGCAAGCTAATGCACTAGTAAAGGGAGTCATCGAAAATGTATCTGGCAATCAAGAATTCATCAGCCTTCATGTAAATCAAAAGTACTTAACTGGGTCAAAAGATGATTATTACAGTAACATTTTACAGGATGGTAGTTTTGCCTTTGGTGTGGAGATAAGTGAACCTCAACTTATAAGTATTGTATACAATCAGAATCGAGGGTATGCATATTTGGAACCAGGCGATACACTAACCATAAACTCTACAGAAAGTAATTTTCAATACTCATTTAAATTTGGAAGCAAATCGGGTGCAAATAACAATTACTTGCGTGAATACTATAAATTGAACCCTTCTGAAACCAACGCTTTTAAACTTATCCAATATCAGCAAAATCAGTTCTGGTACACTATTTCTCCTTTGATGGATGCTAAAATGAGGGACTTAACTGTTGATGAGTTTGTAAGCTATTTGGCGGATCGTCGCCAGCAGGCATTGAGCCATCTCTTTGCCAATGCGAGTAACCTCTCGGGAGAATTAAGTGCTGACTTCACTGCTTTTATAACCTCAGAAATCAATTATGACTGGGCCTATCATATGATGGCTTTTGGCCACATATATCGTACAATAAAAAAAATTGATCCAGAGCAATTCTATACTTTTTTGGATAACATGGATGCCATGAAAGGTCAGATAGGTAATCAATATTATCGCCAATTTTTATTAGCAAAAGTAGATCGTGAGTATGGATTATTAGATGAAAAAGCCAGTAATCCTTATTTGGGCAAATTTAATCTTGCATCAAAGGAGTCAGCGGGTAAAGAACTGGCTTTTCTACAATCTGAGATGATCATCAGCGCCTTTCGAAAGCGTTATATTGCAGAAACTATTCCACTATTCGAGGCTTATCTCAATGACGAGAACAATGATGAATTTGGATCTAAAGTGGTCGTTGCCTACGAAAAAAGCTTAATCAATGCCATAGGCACAAGAGCTTCTAACTTTGTAATTAAAAATCCAGGAGAAGATGAAGTTTCACTCTCTTCCCTTAATGGTAAAACCGTTTACCTTAACTTTTGGGCGAGTTGGTGCAGGCCGTGTATGAAGAAAATGAATGACCTTAAACCCTTAGAAGCAGAATTGAAAACAAAGGATGTAAAATTTATCCATATATCCTTCGATAAGAATGAAGAGTCATGGAAGCGGGCTATCAAGTCAAATGGTTTCAACGGCACTCACGTTATAGTACCAGAAGGTGTAGAATCCACAATTGCCAAAGAATATGAAATACGATCAATCCCTCAATATTTCATCATTGATAAAAATGGTAACTTCACCGCCAAGCCTACGCTAAATACTGTGAAAGATCTAAAAAAGACCTTAGAGTCTGCAGCTGAAATGTAACCATTTTAATCTATTATACATACATGTCAAAAAGAATCTCATTTACCATTTTACTGACTGCTTGTCTTATGTTTCTAGGCTTTTATGCAAATGCGCAGGATGACAATATTATGATCCACGTAGATGAGATGCCATATTTTCCAGGGTGTAATGATTTTGAAGGCAATCCTGATGGTCACCGTAAGTGCTCAAATTACAACTTAGTCAGTTTTATTTCTACTACTTTGAAATACCCGGAAGAAGCTAAGAAAAAAGGTATTGAAGGAACTGTGATAGTAAGCTTTGTAGTTAACACAGATGGGTCTATACAAAATGCATTTGTGTTGAAAGATGTAGGTGGTGGCTGTGGAGTCGCTGCCTTGGATGTGGTAGAGCAAATGCCGACGTGGTTACCAGGTAGAAATGATGGCGAAAAGGTGAGAGTGAAACTTAATCTTCCTATAAAATTTGGCTTATCTGGCGAGGGTGTGTCCTCAAAATATCGCATTCTATGGGGTAACATTAAGGGCAGAACTATTACGAAGAAAGAGATCAAAGCAAATTTGTTGGAAACTATATATGTTCGTGGACCATATGGTGAAAACGTTACAACCTCAGAAATTATCATCGCTTACGAGCGTAAGAATAGATTTTTAGATGCTAATAGCCAAGGCAAAATCAATGAGAATCAGAAGCGCTTGCTCAAAAAAGCACGCAAGAAAGGAATCATAACTATATCAGCCACCATTCAAGAGAATGGACAATTTATAGAAGTCGATCGCGAATTTGAAGTTGTAAAGAAGAAATCAACAGCTTCTCCTACTAGCTTACAAAATTAGAATAATTCTCCCTGTTTTGAGTACGCTGCAGGGTTCTCTAATTCTAGCAGATCACGCTTTGTATCCAATCCATAAAAGTATCCAGTCAAAGCCCCTGATTTGCCTATCACTCGATGGCAAGGAACTATGATTGCTATTGGATTATACTTATTTGCTAATCCAACCGCGCGGACTGATTTCGGATTATTTATTTTATTAGCAATTCCTGAGTAACTCGTTGTTGTCCCATATGGAATCTCCCGTAGTGCCTGCCATACAGAAATCATAAATTCCGATCTACCTTGGAAGTCTAGTGGAAGATCAAATTTTTTTCGCCTTCTATAAAAATATTCCGTCAATTGTACTTTACAACGCTCTACTATATCATTTCCAGGATTAGAAGAGGTAGGTAAATCTACTTTCTTGACCATTGTGAGGCCATTATCAGAAGCTTCAATGCGCAAAAATCCTATGGGTGTGTCTAAAAACATTTGTGGTGATTGAATTATTTTTTATGATCTTTGCCTCAAAGAAGCACTATGGCTTATAAAAATACAAAAAAGAAATATCAAACGCGCAAAGAGAAGCTGAGTTGGCATATCCGTAACTATCGTATAGTATTTCTATTTCTTTTGATTGCCATAGGGTTTTTGCTGATTCGGAACTGGGACAACTTGAGTTTTTTATTTAAAACATATTTTGTTTATTAGCAGATTATAGGTTTTGCTATTCTACAACTACGGTGCTTGGTTGCGCATTTCTGGCACAGGCGAATGCAATTCGACCCATCGTTAGATCGTATTTCCATAAATGGTTTGTACATTTAAGTCATGATCTTTTTGTAAAAATCTCGCTCCCAAAACCAGACGATCAACGTGAAAGAGAGTAAGGTAATCGTGTTGAATAGGAAAGTGGAAACCTGTCCCAAACTCAACCACTCTAAGGCATAGCACTTCGCGGAATAAAATACAATGGCGAGTACTACCAATCCTACTATCTTGTCCATTCTATATGGAACAGGATAGTACTTGCGGCCGATGAAGAACCCCATTGTCGCCATGCTTCCAAAGGTGAAAAATGCAGCCCAGGCGGAGGCAATTATCCCCATCTTAGGTATCAAATAAATATTGCAAGCTAGGCTAATCAATGCACCTGCAATAGCGATACCTGCGCCGACTACGGTCTTGTCTTTGATTTTGTACCAGACCGAAAAATTGTAGTACAATCCTAAAAACAAGTAGGCCAATAAGAGAATTGGAAGGATGCGTAAACCACCGCGAAAACCTTCACCAACAAAAATAACCTGTAAAATGTCCAAATAACAAAGAATGGTCAAAAAGGCAAAACTGCCCACAAAAGTGAATACACGGGCTACATCTGCATAGATCTGCTGTGCACCCTTATCGTTTGCGCGCTTGAAGAAAAAAGGCTCTGCAGCATAATTAAATGCCTGAATAAACAGCTGCATAATGACCGCAAACTTAACCGCAGCAGCATAAAGGCCTGTGGCAATTTCATTTTGCTCATTGGTACCAATGGAAAGCCTGTTGATTAACCAACGATCGGACATCGTACTGATCACGCCTGCAACGCCTACAATCACTAGTGGCCAAGCGTACTTATACATCCGTTTAAGCAGGGTAAAGTCAATATGCCAAGTATTTTTTAAGATTACAGGGCTCAACAATAACACCGTTACGCTACTCGCTACCAGATTTGCTTGAAAAACGTAAGCGAGCATTTGATCCTCTTCGTATATAAGTAGGTTTCCTAAGTCTAGCTTTGGCAAGAGCTCTAAGAAAAAGAGCATCACTGATATGTTGACCATCACATTGATAATCTTAATAGTGGAGAACTTTATTGACTTGTCTTCTAATCTAAGTCGTGCGAAAGGAATAGCAGCGATCACATCTAAGCTACAGATAAAAGCGAAATACTGCACATACCGCATGTCTTCCGCTTTGGTGAGTACGTTCGCTATGGACTCCGCCTGCCAAAGTATGACGCCAAGTGCAACAAGTGTACTGAGGCATATCGTAGTCAGCGCTGTACTGAAAGTATTCTCTAGTTCGCCCGATTTATTGCCGAAACGAAACAAGGCAGTCTCCATCCTAAAGGTCAGAAATATCACCAAAAAACCTGCAAAAGAATACATGATGGAGTGGATCCCATACTCGCCCCTGTCGTCCTCAAATACTCGGGTGAGGTAGGGTAAGAATATGATTAACTGCAAGACCCGTGGAAGAATACTTCCTAATCCATAAACAATTGTCTGTCCAGCCAGTTTTTTTATCAGTGACATATATAAGCTTCCCCGCAATATTACGGTAAAGATTTGATTATGATATAAATACTACCTTTACAGTTTTTTTATTCACCTTAAATTCACAAGAACTTCATGATTGATTTTGAGTTGTTGGACAAGATCTGCAAGACCCCTGGAACCTCAGGATATGAAACCCGCATCCGGGAATTAGTAGTAGAATTGGCTACCCCACTTTGTGACGAACTGCAGATAGATGCGATGGGCAATGTACTTGCTATCAAAAAAGGACAAAAAGATAAATCCGTAATGGCGGCGGCTCATATGGATGAGATTGGATTTATCGTAACTCATATTGATGATGATGGGTTTATCCGTTTTCATACACTCGGTGGATTTGACCCTAAAACGCTAACCTCTCAGCGAGTTATAGTTCATGGAAAGAAAGACATTATTGGAGTAATGGGCACTAAACCTATTCATCTAATGAAGACTGAAGAGCGCTCCAAAGTGGTGCCTATAAGTGACTATTTTATTGATACTGGACTTTCAAAACAGGAAGTAGTAAAATCGATATCCGTTGGCAATTCTATCACCCGTGAGCGAGAAATGATCCAAATGGGAGAATGTATCAATAGTAAGTCTCTCGACAATCGTATATCTGTCTATATACTTATAAAGACATTAGAGGCATTGAAAGGCAAGACTATACCTTATGATTTTTATGCCACCTTTACCGTGCAGGAAGAAGTGGGATTGCGAGGAGCCATCTCATCTGCGCACTTAGTAGATCCAGATTTTGCCTTTGGTTTGGATGTGACTATCGCATATGATGTACCTGGCGCGCAACCACACGAAATGATTACCCGCCTTGGCAAAGGAACGGCTATAAAAGTCATGGATGGATCCACGATCTGCGACTACCGCATGATAGAATATATGAAACAAACCGCAGACAAGGCCAAGATAAAATGGCAAGCAGAAATACTGCCTGCAGGAGGCACCGATACGGCAGGCTTACAGCGCTATGGTAAGAAGGGGGCTATTGCCGGCGCTATATCTATTCCGCTAAGGAATATGCACCAGACCATAGAAATGGTAAACAAAGAGGACGTAGATGCTAGCATCAATTTATTGGTAGCTTGTGTCAAAGGTTTGGATAATTATACATGGAATTTTTAATCAAGAATTATGTGGAAAGAAGAAAACGATAAACTAAAAGCAGGTTTCAAATTCGAAAGTTTTAGCGAAGCTTTTGCCTTTATGAGTAGCGTTGCGATTGCAGCAGAGAAAGCAAATCATCATCCATTTTGGAGCAATGAATACGATAAAGTTAATTTCGAATTGTGTACACACGATGAAGGCAACAAGATTACCCAAAAAGATAAAGACTTAGCAGAGACTATCGATAAGATTTTTAAACGTTACCAGTAGTTTTATAAACATGAGTTTTCAATCAAAATTACCTCACCAAGAGACAAGTATCTTTAGTGTGATGTCACAGCTGGCAGCGCAAGAAGATGCAATCAATCTGTCTCAAGGGTTTCCAAATTTTGACTGTGATCCTGCTTTGATTTCACTGGTGCATAAGTATATGCTGGCTGGCCAAAATCAGTATGCACCTATGCCTGGTCTACTTGCGCTCCGACTAGGTATTGCCAATAAAATTAAGGCACTCTATAATATTGACATCGATCCTGGTAAAGAAATTACCATCACTTCGGGCGCTACCCAAGCGATTTACAATAGTATACAAACCCTAGTACATCCTGGCGACGAAGTCATTATCATTGAGCCTGCCTACGATGCGTATCATCCTGCTATTAAGCTCTGTGGTGGTACAGTGATTCCATATATATTACGCGCTCCCGATTTTAAAATTGACTGGATAGTCTTTGCAAAGTTGATTACTAGTAATACAAAGCTGATTATCGTCAATACACCACACAATCCTACGGCAACCCGTCTAGATAAATCAGATTTGGATGCACTAAACAAGCTACTTGCGGATAGTTCTATTTATTTATTGAGCGATGAGGTTTACGAACATTTGGTTTTTGATGACGAGAAGCACGCTACTATTCTCAGCTATCCCGATCTTTATAAGCGTAGTTTTATCACCTATTCTTTTGGCAAGACTTTTCATGCTACGGGCTGGAAGATTGGTTATTGCATAGCGCCTCCGATGTTGACCGAAGAGTTTCGTAAAATTCATCAGTTTACTGTCTTTTCTGTCAACACGCCCATTCAGCATGCCCTCGCCGAATATATTCAAAACCCTGAAAATTATTTGCCCTTAAGTAATTTTTATCAGCGTAAGAGAGATCTATTTTTGGCGGCTATGAAAGATAGCCCACTACGCCCTCTGCATAGTGCAGGCACCTATTACGCGCTTTTTGACTACAGTGCTGTCAGCGATCTAAATGAATTCGATTTTGCCCAGCAGCTCACTAAGGAAAAGAAGGTTGCCACTATCCCCATCTCCGCCTTTTATTCCAATAAAATGGAAAATAAGGTCATACGTATCTGTTTTGCTAAGCGCTCGGACACCTTACTGGCGGCGGCAAAGCGATTAAGTAATTTTTAATTCTATTTAGATTTGGGCGTGCCCACTGACTCCACCGAAAAAAGGTGTCGCTCAGGGTCTGGCTATACATGAGTCCGCGTTAGCTTCCGTCCTGCGCATGCCCGACGCTGCTTGACGAGGACTGCTCCCAAAAAGGGTCGCATCATTCCTATCCATCACGCAAAAAAAAAAGGAGATATCCTATAGAAAGCTAATTAAAAAAAAACACCAATTGGATTTTACGTCCGCATCTATACAGCACCACCATCATCTATTTTTGAATATTCCCAAAGCAAAGAGGAGAAAAGAGAATTTTTCTATGACGCTTCCTTCTCTGTATTGGAAATCTTGGTAGGTTTATTCATCTCTTCCCATAGTTCGATGTCCTCGCGGTAGGATTCGTAGAGATCGAAAAAAGCAGGGATGCTTTTAGCGGCAAATCTGGTAGGTGCATTACTTAGCACACAGATGGCAATATTTTCTTTTCTATTGACTGCAATTTCGCTGCGGTATTGGTTGACATATCCACCGTGGTAGACCAGGTCCCCTTCACCATCTTTCTTTTCTAAAATTCTCCAACCTAGAGCGTAGTGTGCATTCTTAATACCCTTCCATCTTTGAAAATATTTCTTTCGATTTTTAGCATTTACTACAGGAGTGAAAACCTCTGATAAAACTTGGTCAGAGATAATATCGTCGTTTTGACCTAGTAATAATTGTAGCCATTTGCTCATGTCCGACACACTTGCGTTTACACCTCCAGCAGAGGTAGCATTGTAGTACTTGGATGAAATTTTTGATGGTCTCCAACCTCGTTTATTATGATAATGCGGTAAAGCAACATTATCGCAAGATCGAATATCTTCTCTCGTAGAGGAGGCATCATGCATCCCTAGTGGACCGAATATCTCTGAACTTAGTAGTTCATTGTACTCTTTATTGGTAGCTCCCTCCAACACGTCCTCGATAACGGAATATGCAGCATTTTGATAGCTATATATCTCTCCAGGTTTTCCGATCAACTCAAGATTTCCTAACTTCTCTTTAATCATAGACATTGATCTTCCCTTCTCAACCATATCAGTGTACGCGTGATAAGGCAAACCGCTAGAGTGTGATAATATATGTTGAACTTCTAGAGCATCTGAGCAGGATTTATCACATAGCTTAAAGTCAGGAAAATGGGAAGACACTTTATCATCAAAGTTTAACTTATCTTGGTGTACTAGGATACCGCTGAGGATAGAGGCAAAGCCCTTTGATAATGAACCTATTCTAAATACAGAATTTTCATTTACTTTTTGCTTGGTTTTTTTATTGGTATATCCATATCCCTCTGTGTAAACTACTGTACTGTCCATCACTATCGCAATGGCTGCACCAGGCTGATTGATACGCTTGAGTAATTTACGGGCTTGTGCATCAAAGTCTGCGATAAAGGCCTCTTTGTTGGGATTTACTTCTCGCTGGTAGCTAATTATTTCTGTCGTAGATTCATCCACAGTAATTACTGGAGATTTTTCTGTATTGTCAACACCGAAGAGTAAACTTAACCAAATAGTAAAAGAGGATATATATAATAACTTCATTAAGCACTTAAATTTTTGTGTTCTTCCCCAATGGAGAAAATTTTCAGCCTGCTTGTCGATGGTTTTTTTAGAGAGCCATCTGAGAATCAATGATTCTGGGAGAAAGACTTTCTATAACAATATGCATACCAATCCCATAATAATAAAATCTAGAGTGGTTACAATTAAGAAAATATACATTAATGTCAAAATATATTACTTTCCTATTAGTGGAGTAGGTCGCAAAAATAGATTAATTTCTGAGAAAAAAAAATAAGCCTATCTCTAAGACTGATTCTGATTGTATCACATATTATGATGATATGATGGGTTGACAAAATTCTGGTAACTACCTTCATCAACTACTAAGATACTCTACTTGCGTGCATCTGACACTACAGTTACGTGAGAACTATTCATAATATTAATCGATGATAATATGGAGAAAAGCATATATCATCGTTCTAAACTTTTGACTTAGCGCTGTGGCAGGGGGCGCATAGGAGTATGTAAGGGCGAATGGCTATGCGTCCTTACATACTCCTATGTGCCCGTCCCACGCAAGTCTAATAGAGGCGGTAGCCGATAGTAGATTTGCGTGGGACCGAGGCGAATGCCGAGCCTAGAACATAGCGACCGCACGTTTTTTTTTCAAAAACGTGCGGTAAGTCCCAAAAAAAACTTCTGAAAAAATTATTGGTTAAACTCTGACATGGCTCTGCCTGCGCCGATGGTGGCGAACGCTATAATAGCATTACTTGCCTTTTCCTTGAGCGGACCCATAGAGGTTTGCTCATTGATAGACCACTCGCCGAGTACAAAGTCAACCTGCTGGCCTTTCGAATACTCACTGCCGATACCAAAACGTAGGCGGGCATAATTATTTTGCCCTAAGACCCTATCTATATCTTTGAGTCCATTGTGACCGCCATCTTTACCTTTGGTGCGCATCCTCATTTTGCTGAATGGAAGATTGAGATCATCTAGGACCACGAGTATATTTTCGATCTTGACATTGCTTTTCTGCATCCAGTAGCGAACAGATTTACCGCTTAAATTCATAAATGTATTAGGCTTAAGAAGGATGAATGTGCGGCCCTTAAACTTAAACTCCGCTAAAGCACCGAGGTGATCATTCCTGAAGACAACCTCCCGCGACTCCGCTAGATAGTCCAATATCTCGAATCCAACGTTGTGTCTAGTGTTATCATATTCGGCGCCAATGTTGCCCAAGCCTACTATCAGGTACTTCATGATGTCGGGTTCTGCAGTTTTTCTAGAAAAAATGTTTTTAAGAAATGTGATCACATTATCTGTTTATCACTGCAAAAATAACAAAGCTTTTGACATAAAATTTGCTAGCTTGGTTACCTTTGACAAAAAAGAGATGTCAATACAAGCCACTGAATACCCTGCCTACTTCGAAACTTATATCAAACTTGTAGATAGTGATACAAAGCTAAAGGACGAATTGCGAGACAGCTTCGCAGAAGATATTGTGTTTCTCCAATCTATACCAGAGGATAAAAAGGACTATGCATATGCGGATGGTAAGTGGACCATAGGAGAGGTATTTCAGCATGTGGTAGATGTGGAGCTAGTTATGTCTCATCGTGCATTTCGAATATCTCGTTTAGATCAGACGAATTTACCAGGATTTGACCATGTAGCTTACGCCGCTGTCGCAGATGTAAGTAAGAAGTCTCTCGCCGATCTGATCAAAGAACTAATGCAAGTGAGAGATGTTACTAAGATACATTTCGATAAGCTGGATGAGGAGACTTTGAGCAAACGAGGTCTCATATCTGGCAATACAATGTCTATCAGGGCGCTGGGTTATATTATCATAGGGCACCTGAAGCATCATATAAAAATACTTAAGGAAAGCTACTTAGACAATGCCTAAACTTTCGGACAGCTTAAATTTTCTTTCAAAAATCACCTTGGGGCGTGCAGTCAACGTTATCAAGATACTGAGCTCATATTACTTTACAAAATGGAGTGGAAAGCCTGTGCAGTGGGGTATGCCGATGACGGTATCCATAGAGCCTACTACGGCTTGTAATCTCAAATGCCCTGAGTGTCCGTCAGGCCTGCGTGCATTCTCTAGACCAACGGGAAATCTAAAAATAGATTTTTTTACCAAGACTATAGATGAGTTATATAGCAATCTGCTGTACTTAATATTCTATTTTCAGGGGGAGCCATATATCAATCCTAAATTTTTGGATATGGTAAAATATGCACATGATAAAGGCATCTATACCATCACTTCTACCAATGGCCACTTTCTCAATAATTCAAACGCTAAGAAAACTATAGAATCTGGACTAGATAGAATGATCATATCTGTGGATGGCACTACGCAGGAGACTTATGAGAACTATCGTATAGGTGGAAAACTGGATGTAGTATTGCAGGGTGCACGGAATATGGTGGCGATGAAGAAAAAGATGAAGTCTAATACACCTCATTTAATATTTCAGTTTTTGGTAGTCAAGCCTAACGAGCATCAGATAGATGATATCTATCAGCTAGCAGATGATATAGGTATCGATGAGGTAAAATTAAAGACAGCTCAGGTGTATGATTACGAGCAGGGCAATGATCTGATACCCACTATAGAAAAGTACAGCAGATATGCTCAGCAGAAAAACGGGCAGTATAGAATAAAGAATCGTTTATCAAACGAATGCTGGAAGCTCTGGCATGCCTGCGTAATCACTTGGGATGGCTCGGTGGTACCATGTTGTTTTGACAAGGACGCAACGCATAAATTAGGGGACCTGAAGGAGACATCCTTTGCTACTTTGTGGCAAGGTGAGGCGTATCAAAAATTCAGATCAGATCTACTCAGAGGTCGGGATAAGATAGATATCTGTACAAACTGCACAGAAGGATGTAAAGTCTGGGCCTAGGCTTATATACATCAAATAAACTTATAATATAAGCAGAACCAAAAAAAGTTTGTGAAATAATCTCGCAAAAGCCCAGTTTAGTAGCAATATATTTTGATTTGAGTTAAAAAAACATCATTTTTGTATATAATAAGCTAACGACTAAACGCTTTATATCCCTAATTTTATCGAGAGAATCCATCTTGACAATTTATTTGTTTAAAGATTGTTCGCACACTCCTATTTACGAGACGCTGATTATTACTATTGGTTGTAGTTAATAACTATGGCTTTTGGAAGATTTTTTGTGTTTATATAAAGAGTATTAAAATCTGCATTATGATCGAATTTAAAACTATAGTTTCTGGTTCTCTGGAATTTGGAAGCCAAAAAACCTACGACAAGGTGATGAAGATGTATGAGCATCGTGTCGAAAATTATTATAAAACAGATCTATTTGTGGAGTTTGAAGAGGCCTTTGATCCAGACACATGGATTTTGACTATTCCACGTACGGTTACTTTGAGTACCTCTAAAATTTGGAAAAATACACTCGATCTTTTAGAATACCTAGCGCAATTCGCGCTGGCGGGTCGCATCATTGCTTGGATGGTACAAGACGGTATCATCATAAATGAGTCTACCATAGAGCCTAAATGTGATAAAGCTGCCGTGCAGGCCTATATTCGAGGTAGAGAGCATACGGAAGAAAAGGGTCAGGAGAAAGAGGCGATTTCAAATTTTGATAAGGCTATTGCTAAGTATTCTCGTCATGCATATGCATACGAAAAAAGAGGCTATGTAAAGCTGCAGTTAGAAGATATTAAAGGTGCAAAGATTGACTTTCAAAAAAGTAAGGATATCAACCCAAATATACCAGAACCCTACGTGGGTCTTGGTAAGATAAAAATGATAGAGAAGGATTATGCTAATGCTTTGTTTGATCTATCTAATGCTATAAAAAATTCTATTCCACTCATGCCGATCTATTGGCAAGCGAGGAGGATGAAAATTATCTGCCATTTAGAACTAAACCAATATGCTGAATCTCTAGGAGACTTAAAAGCTTTCTGCAATCGTCGTTTTAGCGAAGATGATCCTAATTACAAGCACAATGATTGGGCCTGGTTTAACTATGGCAAAGTACTTTTGGAAGTAGGTGATTCTCAACAAGCACTTGAAATATTCAACAAATCAGTTGAAAGCTTAGAGAAAAATAAATTAGATATAGATCCAGACTTTTTGGTGTATCGAGGTTTGGCGAGAAAACAAACTGGTAAATCAGGATATAAGAAAGATTGGACACAGGCTGCAAAGCGTGGTTCCAAAAAAGCAAGCGAGTTGCTAAAAGCATAGTACTCGATAAAGAGCAATTGAATTACACAAAACGCCCACTTGGTCATGTAAATGAACTCGTGGGCTTTTTAATTTTTTATTCCAGATTAATTTGATATTTTTAGAGATAGCAATCTCTCAAACATTAGAACGAATATGGAACCTACAAGAATTTTTGACTTCCTAGATTATCAACTAAAGAACGCACCTCAGGAAAGAAGCCTTGGGTACAAACATCTTGGCAAGTGGACTTATTTTAGCACCCAAGATGTATATGATATAGTTCAGAAGTGCAGTCGTGGATTGCTAGCACTAGGTGTGAAGAAAAATGACAAGATAGGTTTGATTGCCTATAAAAATAGACCAGAATGGTTGATGATGGATCTCGCTATCCAGCAGATAGGCGCAATCGTAATACCTATATATCCTACTATCAGTTCGAAGGAGTATGAGTATATTTTTAACGATGCAGGGATCGGCTATGTATTTGTAGGTACAGGTGATCTGTATGATAAGGTTACCACTGCAGCACCGAAGATTAGCAGCTTTATAAAAATCTTCACCTTCGATAAGCAAGAGGGTCGCTCCTACTGGGAGGATATGTGGACAGACGATGGTGCCGAAAAGGTAGAAAAAATAAAGTCTAGCATAAAATCTGAAGAGCTTGCTACCATCATATATACATCTGGTACAACTGGAAAGCCAAAGGGCGTAATGCTATCTCATTCAAATATCGTAAATAACGCATTTGCTGTAAAAGAAATCATTCCGATTGGAGATGGCAAAATTGCTCTTAGCTTTTTACCGATATGTCATATTTTTGAACGCACTGCTGCATTGACTTATTTATATCTTGGCTTGTCAATCGTCTTTACAGGTACAGATAATCTAGGTGGAGAAGATGGAGACTTACAGGCTATTAAGCCGCATTTCTTTACTACTGTTCCACGTCTGCTAGAAAAAGTCTACGAAAAAATATATAACAAAGGTTTACAACTAAGCGGCATTAAGAAAAAACTATTCTTTTGGGCTTTAAGCCTTACCGAAGATTATGAATACAACGATGAACACAGTGGTCTTGATAGTATAAAACGAGGTATTGCAGACAAGCTTATATTCTCGAAATGGAGAGAAGCATTAGGCGGTAGAGTCGAAGGTATTCTGACGGGTGCTGCTCCTTGTCCTCAAAAAATGTTGCGGGTATTTTCAGCAGCGGGTATTCCTGTGAGAGAGGGATATGGATTGACAGAAACATCACCTGGTTTGACGATGGGCAGATTCGTAGGAAAAGAAGCCATGGTAGGAACAGTAGGGCCAGTGCTGAAGAAGGTAGAAATACTCATAGATGACTCGGAAGGAGAATACTTAGAAGGGGAAGGGGAAATTTTAGCTTATGGTCCTAATATCATGATGGGCTATTATAATAAGCCAGATAAGACCGCCGAAGTTTTTAAAGAAGTGGATGGACGTACTTGGTTTAGAACTGGAGACATAGGTAAGTTTGTGGAAGATAAGCATGGTGTGAAGCACTTAAAAATAACAGATCGTAAGAAAGAGTTATTGAAAACTTCTGGAGGTAAATATGTTGCTCCAGCACCAATCGAAAGTAAACTCAAAGAAGATTTCTTAGTAGAGCAAGTTATGGTGGTCGGTGATAAGCAAAAGTTTGTTTCATGCTTGATTGTGCCTGCACCTGACGCTTTAAAAGACTTGTGCAAGGAATGTAATGTTTCTTGGACTTCAATCGATGAGGTCGTAAAATCGGAGCAAATATTGAAGAAATATCAAGAGATAATAGATAAAGCAAACCCAGATTTTAGCCACATTGAGCAAATCAAAAAATTTGCACTCCTGCCAACGACATGGGATCCGAGTAAAAATGATGGTAGCGACGCAGAGTTGACACCTACCTTAAAGTTGAAGCGCAGAGTAATTGCCGAAAAATTTAAGGATCAGATTGCCAGCATTTATGGCAGCTGACTTTTAATAAAACAGGAGTAATTCGATAATCTTGTAAGGTAAATGACTGTTTATGTGTCAGCTGCCAATATATTTTACTCTTTTAACGATATTTGGCAATATTTTTGACCATATTATGGTGAGAAAAATATTCATTGAATAAACATACTAATCCTATCAGCAATATGCTAAGACCTATCTTATTAGGTATTTTTATCATTTTTGGTTTGTGGTCCTGCGAGCCTAACAAAGATGTAATTAGTCCAGCTGATTTTCCAAAAATAGAGCAAGAGGTTTTAGGCGACCAACTATGGTATGCCTTGACTAGTGAATCATCTCCACTAGAAATATTATCTCCAGCGTCACATCCTGAACTGTATAGTCATGTCAGAAGCCTCTATAAGCAGTCCTACTTCATCATACGGGCTAAGCAGGGTTGGTCCACAAATAGAGATTGGCAAATAGGAATTTTTAAAGATGATAATGAGAGTGCATTTGCCTTGCCTGGTGGCAATATGATGATCTCGACTGGAATGCTTAAGTCCTTTAGAAAAGAATATGAATTATTTTATTTGATGTCTTTCGAGAATGCACTTATGGATTCGGGCTATTTATTTTCCAGTATCCTTACTTATATTGAGGATAGTATAGACATCGAAGAATTGATTAAGGAAAATGATGAGATGGAGGCTATTCAGATAGGGTTGGAAATCCAAGACTTGCTTGAGTTTAATTCCTTAGTTGTTCAAGAGATTGACTTAGCTACTATGCAGTGGATATGTGAAAGTTCTAATTTTAGAATAGATGGTATTACTCAATTTTTGCCTCGTCTGCTGGACAATTCTAAATGGAAACGCTCTAGGGACTCTGCTATTAATCGCTTAAATGCGATCAACAATAATTTCCTTTCTCTTGATTGTGATAATACTACCCGGATCACTTCGCTGGGGAATAACTTTTATGTAGATGAGTTTTTGACATGGGTACCTTAGGTAGGATAACTCCTCCATCCTCTACCTACCCATAAAAACCATCAATACAGAAATATCTGACGGAGACACCCCGCTAATACGACTAGCTTGCCCTAAAGTCATGGGCTGTATGGCGTTCAACTTTTCACGCGCCTCAGCCGAGAGCGAATCAAACTGAGAGTAATCCATCCCTGACTTGAGTTTGATATTTTCTAAGCGATTCATTTTATCCACCATTTCTTTCTCCTTGCGGATGTAGCCCTCATACTTCAAGCCGATAGTCGCTTGCTCTATTTCTTCTCTTTTAAAATCTTGCAAAAAGCTATCCACCTCTGGCAATACTGCTCTGAAGTCGTCAAGATGCAGCTGAGGGCGTAGCAATAGCGTGTTCAGCTTCATCTTCTGATCTATGGATGTTGTTCCTTTTTCGCTAAAAGTATCATTTATAGAACTGGGCTCTACACTGGTACTTGAAAAATACTTTAGCACCTCATTCGTTTTTTCTCGTTTCACTTTCACGCGCTCTAATCTATCTTCCATACCCTTGACGCCAATATCATCTGCTAGATGCGTCAAACGCAAATCCGCGTTATCTTGACGCAGCAAGATTCTATATTCTGCACGGGAAGTAAACATCCTGTACGGCTCATCAGTACCTTTATTGATTAAGTCATCTATCAATACACCAATGTAAGCTTCCGATCTTTTTAAGATAAATGGATCCTTATCATTGAGCTTAAGATGCGCATTTATACCTGCCATAAGGCCTTGGCATGCAGCTTCTTCGTAGCCTGTAGTGCCGTTAATTTGTCCAGCGAAAAATAAATTTTTGACATTTTTAGTTTCCATGTTCGCAGTAAGCTGGGTAGGTGGAAAATAGTCGTACTCGATGGCATAACCAGGTCGAAACATTTTCATATTTTCAAATCCCACTACTTTTCGCAGAGCCTTATACTGCACCTCTTCAGGAAGTGAAGAAGAGAAACCATTCACATATATTTCGCAGGTATCTCTCCCCTCTGGCTCAACGAATAATTGGTGTCGATCACGATCCGAAAACCGATCAATCTTATCTTCTATCGATGGGCAATATCTTGGACCTAGCCCACGGATACGACCATTGAACATCGGGGATCTAGCAAAACCTTCCTTCAATGTCTCATGCACTTCCTTAGATGTATAGGCTATATGACAAGGCAGTTGATCCTTCAGCGGTGGAGTATCCGTATAAGAGAATTTTCCCAAATCTTCATCCCCAGGTTGTAATTCCATTTTAGACCAATCGAGACTACGACCATCGATCCGTGGCGGAGTACCTGTCTTCATTCTCCCAGATTCGAATCCTAAGTCATGCAACTGTGCGGTGATACCTGTAGCTGCTCGCTCGCCAGCTCTTCCCCCACCAAACTGCTTCTCTCCGATGTGAATAAGTCCATTCAGAAATGTCCCGTTAGTAAGTATGACCGCTTTCGATTCTATCGTGATGCCTAGGCTTGTCTGGATGCCAGCAGCTCGACCATCCTTCACTAAGATTCCTGTAACCATCTCTTGCCAAAAATCTACGTTCGCAATTCCTTCAAGATGGTTTCGCCACATCCTGGCAAATTGCATTCTATCACTTTGTGCGCGCGGGCTCCACATAGCTGCACCTTTTGAGCGATTTAGCATCCTAAATTGGATCATCGTATGATCAGTCACTATACCAGAAAAACCACCAAGCGCATCTATCTCTCGCACTATTTGACCTTTGGCGACACCACCCATAGCAGGATTGCATGACATCTGAGCGATCGTCTGCATATTCATGGTCGCCAACAATACCTTCGACCCCATCCTCGCAGCCATTGCGGCCGCTTCACATCCTGCGTGCCCCGCACCTACTACTATCACATCATATAACGGAAACATGTATTAAATTTTACTGCAAAAATAAGCAATTTACAGTAAGCAAGCTAGTCAAGCGCTTTAGTCCTGTATTTTTGAGGAGCCTAGGCTACGCCATAAGTTATAGATTTTCATTATTGATATGTTTAAGACTTTGTGTATCTTAGTTTTTACCCGTGCGCCAAAAAACTATTCTAGACATTCTAAATTATTACTTTGATCAAATTGTGCTTACTCTTAATTCTTTGGCCTCTACTTTTGTGTGGAGCTTCAGCGCAATTTTCAGCATCTAAAGGACAACAGAATATTGTACCTAATCATAGCTTCGAAAAATTTAGTGGTACACCCATCGGCTGGTATTATAAAGGTGCTCATTTCGATAATGTAATGCAGTATTGGAATTCACCAACGAGTACTTCTCCTGATATATTTGGAAAAGGTATCCGCGTCCCAAATTCGTGGCGTGATAAAGGCTTTGGTGATTTACGTGCACAGTCCGGCAATCGTTTTGTCGGTATTACCCTCTATGGCTGTAGCAATGGTAAGCCGCATTGCAGAGAATACATACAGATTCAGCTCACCGAACCCCTCGTTAAGGGTCAGAAATACGGCATCGAATATTATATTAGCCATCTTCCTCGTTCTATGTACTGCAATAATATGGGCATCTACTTTTCTGACAAACAATATGAGTATAAGATAGAACAACACCTTGATTTCATTCCTCAGACTAAGGAAGAAAAAGTAGCAGAAATTTCTCCAAAAAATTGGAAACGAATAAAGCATGAGTTTGTAGCATCGTCTACGGCATCGTATCTCATTATTGGCAATTTTAATACCGATGATGAAACCCAAGTTATCCAGCATGCAAAGCAAGACTTTAATTATGCCTATTATTATTTTGACAACATTTCTGTAGTTAAGCAGCGTCCCATTATTCCCGTTCCTGCACAGCCTAATACACTAATGGCCAAGCCTATCGAGACTGGTGAGATTATTATTTTAAAAGACATTTATTTTGACCTAAGCAAGTCTAACTTACTGCCTCGTTCCTATCGCACCCTAAAAAATCTCATAGCACTGATGCATAAATTTCCCAATCTAAAGATCGAGATACGTGGACATACGGACAACCAAGGTTCTAGCAAATATAATCAAGAGTTATCTCTAGAGAGGGCAGCAGCCGTGGTAGACTATTTGCATATCCATGGCAATATACCTCGCGCTCGCTTGAAATTTGTCGGCTACGGTGACAGCAAACCCGTATCATCTAATCAATCACTCGATGGTCGCCAGCAAAATCGTCGCGTAGAATTTCTAGTCTTGAGCAATTAATTTGGATAGGATAATGTGGGCGCTTTATCAGGTGATCCGCTTGTATTCACTGACCTGTACACCTATTCAGGTAGTGGCTGGTAGCGTATTCGCTTCCCGCTCATCCACTCCCAGCCACACCTTCATTAGGTATACACGCCAGCTCATATCGCTTCTCCCCTGAGCGCATTTTTAATGGTGAATTTAGATTCCGGAATTTTGATTTCGGAATTAGGAATTTGTGTGCGTCCCTGGTATAGGTTGACCGTTTGATTAAACATTCAAAATGAAAACAAGATTGCGCTACTCTACCCTACTCAAGATACACTTTTGATAAACTGCCATTGGGTAGGCTTTTACTTCGGGGATATCCTCGCCTGCTTGGTTAGTATTTCCGCTGACGGAGGTTGGGCTTAGCTTTCCTGAGAATATTTCCCATACAAGGTGGTCGCCTTCTTTTTCTATGAAGGTATCTAATAGATTGCCCATGACTTCGAATCGCTGAACGAGTTTATTGCCCAGCAAGAAAGCATCTATCTGAATGGAATTTTGCTCATCTATAGCGTAATGTCCTTTGGCAGCATCTATCGTTTTTAGAGTATAAGCACGCTCCCCATTTTCTGTATCCAACTCATAAATAATGGTAAAACTATAATCAGGTAAACTATCTATAGGTTGTATTTTGAGCTGCATGGGCAGGGATTGCTTCAGACCAGCAGTTCCAAATATTTGTAACTCTCCTCTCCAATCCCCCACCCAAGAAGTTGGGAATTCTGGAACAATCAATCTGGTACTATCTTTATCTTGAGCGTAACTCGTCAGGCAATTTATACACATCAAAGGAAAAAAGACTATATTAAGCAGGCTCTTTCTCATAAATTAAAATATTTGCATTTTCTGGAACGAGCACTTCATTAGCTAAGCGATGAATATCTTCTGCAGTGATGCTGCCATACAGTGCCAATTCTGTATTGATTAAATCTATTTCACCAATGGATTCAAAGTAGGCAAGATTAAATGCTTTATTGAGAATACTGCTTTCGGAAAACAGTAAGGAACTTTCTATTTTATTTTTATACTTCTGAAGCTCTTTGGGTAGTATAGGGTTTGATTTTATCTTTTCCAATTCTTTCCAAACTTGAGCAATGGCTCTATCCGCATCCACACCTTCTGATAATTTTCCTTCTATGACCAGTAAGCCTGGATCACTGCTACCTGTGATGTATGCGTCTATATAGCTAAACAATTTTTGTTCTTTGAATAAGCTTTGATAGAAGCGGGACGACTTGCCGTTGCAGATCACATCTGATAATAAGTCAGTCGCATAGTAGTCGACATGCTTTCGTTCGGCAACATGAAAACTGATATAGATAGCATCCATGGGCACCTTCGATTGGGTGATCATTTTCTGCATCGTCACTTGCTTGGGTTCCATCACTAGATTTCTAAGATAAGGTGAACCTACAGGAATATCACCGAACCATTTTTCTGTCAAATCTCTTGCTTTAGTAACAGATATATTTCCTGATAATACTAGGATGGCGTTACTCGGTGCGTAGTGCTTTTTGAAAAAGTGCTGCACATCCTCTAGCTTTGCAAATTCTATATGCTCTATAGTCTTACCGATGGTGGGCCAATTATAGGAGTGCGTTTTGTAGGCTTGATTGGAGATCAGGTGCCAGGCATCCCCATACGGCGTGTTGGTACAGTTCTCCTTAAATTCCTCTACTACGACTCTCTTTTGTACATCTAGGCTATGTTGATTGATCTTCAAAGCCTTCATTCTATCCGACTCTAGATAGAGCGCAGTTTCCACATTCTGAGTAGGTAATATAGTATAGAAATTCGTGATGTCATTATTAGTAAAAGCATTGCTATCTCCTCCAGCCCGCTGCACTACGTCATCAAAATCTTCCACATTCTCTGATCCCGAAAACATGAGATGCTCAAATAGATGGGCAAATCCAGTCATGTCTGGAGACTCATCTCTAGAGCCCACATCATAGAGAATATTGACTGCCACTAGGGGTGTGGATTGATCTTCGTGGACTATAACTCTAAGTCCATTCTTCAAAGTAAATTTCTGAAATGCTATCATTAAATATCTAAGGTCTATTCGTTTAATTTATTGTATCCATAAGAGGTTAGTTAGCGGGTTCAAATTTACAATTTTAATTGCACACACACCATTATTTATCAATTGTGAATCTACTAGTTAAACACATTGCCATGAAGATTTTTCTTTTGTTCATTTTCATTTGCAGTGGTTTACTATTTTCCTGCGATCCTGGATCCACTCGTAGCCGCAGTATTCCATTGAAAAATTTAGAATTAGAAAAAACCTCCAAGGTAGATACCACTCAAAGTAAGTTCCTTAAAAAATAAGGATCACACATTTTATTCTCACTATTGCATTTAGCGCTGGCACTTCTTGTGTAGGTTAGCGCTATGCTGCAATGCAAAATTTATACAGATGACAGGTACAGATATATCAGGATTGAAGAAGAATTATTTTATGCGCTTTCAGTTAGGACTGATTTGCGCATTGGGCTTTGCTATTATGGCATTTAACTTCACCACCTACCCTGGTCCGGAGAAGACAATAGAATTGCATATGATCGAAGTAGATGAAGATATCCCAGTGGTCAGAACCGCTACCGAAAAACCAAAAGAGCTACCACCACCAGAAATAAAAATAAGTGATGTGATAGAACCTATCGAAGACATTGATTTCATAGAGGAAAAACCAGTAGAGGTAGAGACAAAGATAGAAATTCCAGCAGATGCTATTCCCGTCTATGTTGCTCCAAAACCAAAAATAGCTAAGAGAATAAAAAGGCCCGTCGCACTGGCTCCAGAACCGATAGAGCCTGAGGTAGATGAGATCAAAATTTTCGTTGATGAGATGCCTAGATTTATGGGTTGTGAAGACTTAGATATAGGCAAAGACGAGAGGCAGAAGTGCGCAAATAATGAACTGATAAAATATGTAACTAGTAAAATAAACTACCCTGCTATTGCTCGCGAAAACGGGATTAAAGGTACGGTGATCATTCAGTTTGTGGTAGAAAAAGATGGTAGTATATCGAATGCAGAAATCGCTAGAGATATCGGTGGCGGTTGTGGAGCGGAGGCGCTGCGTGTCGTGAATGGTCTTCCTACTTGGGTTCCAGGAAGGCAAAGGAGTAAGGAGGTGCGGGTGCGGTTCACGTTGCCCGTGAAGTTTAATTTTTTGTAGACTGCTATGCGTATGCGCTGCTCCCACATGGTTAACCACCTAAGGTACCTAAGCTGTTTTGGCGAGGACAAGGCACCTAAGAATAAACAGTTTTGGATACCTGCTACCACATGGTTAACCACCTAAGTCACCTAAGCTGTTTTGGCGAGGAGAAGGCACCTAAGAAAAAACAGTTTTGGATACTTGCTACCACATGGTTAACCACCTAAGGCACCTAAGCTGTTTTGGCGAGGAGAAGGCGCCTAAGAAAAAACAGTTTTGGGTACCTGATCCCACATAGTTAACCACTTAAGGTACCTAAGCTGTTTTGGCAAGGACAAGGCACCTAAGAAAAAACAGTTTTGGGTACCTACTCCCATATGGTTAACCACCTAAAGCACCTAAGCTGCTCTTCCGAGGACAAGCCACTTATGAAAAAAATATCCTATACATGTACGCGATAAGGATAGTAAGGGCTCGACGAAAGGAGAGGTATCCCGATCTTTTTCGATCGGGATACGGAAGCGAAGCGGACCCCTGCATAGCCTGCCGTAAGTAGTACTCCCTTCCGCTATTTTGCGGAAGGGAGTACTACTTGGGGATCGCCCAAATTATTATTTTCGTAAAAAAACGAATATCCTGCAAGATGCTTATCTTTGGGAAAAAGCCTATATGCAGAAACCTGACTTTAAAAATCGCCCTTTGAAATATTTTGCTACCGCTACGGTAACAGATGATGTGCGGAGGGAGAGTGCAGAGAATATCAGTATCAAAAAAAAATACGGGAAGGGGGATATTGCCGAGGCGGATCACTTGCAGGATAAGCCTGGGTTGCCGCCTTATACGCGGGGCCCATATACGACGATGTATGCAAATCGGGCTTGGACAATACGCCAGTATGCTGGCTTCTCGACGGCGGAGGAGAGCAATGCTTTTTATCGCAGAAATCTGGAGCAGGGACAGAAAGGATTGTCGGTAGCTTTCGATTTGGCGACGCATCGTGGGTATGATAGTGATCATCCAAAAGTGGTGGGCGATGTGGGTAAAGCGGGCGTTGCAATAGATACGGTGGAGGATATGAAAAAGTTGTTCGATCAGATTCCGCTCGATCAAATATCAGTGTCGATGACGATGAATGGGGCAGTGATTCCGATCATGGCGTTTTATATAGTGGCTGCCCAAGAACAAGGCGTAGATACGAAAAAACTGAGTGGAACTATTCAGAATGATATCTTAAAAGAGTTCATGGTGCGGAATACTTATATCTATCCACCGCAACCTTCGATGCGATTGATCTCCGATATTTTTCGCTATACGGCAGAGCAGATGCCGAAATTTAATAGCATAAGTGTGAGTGGATATCACATGCATGAGGCGGGTGCGCCTGCGCATGTAGAGCTGGCATATACCTTGGCCGACGGACTGGAGTACTTGCGTGCAGGAATAGATGCTGGATTGAAAATAGATGATTTTGCGCCACGGATTTCATTCTTTTGGGGGATTGGGATGAACTTCTTTATGGAAATCGCAAAGATGCGTGCGGGGAGATTGATCTGGGCAAATCTGGTAAAGCAGTTTAATCCTAAAAATCCAAAGTCGATGATGTTGCGTACGCACTGTCAGACTTCTGGATATAGTCTGACGGAGCAGGATCCGTTTAATAATATTGCTCGGACTACTATAGAAGGGATGGCGGCTGTGTTTGGCGGTACGCAATCATTGCATACAAATAGTCTGGATGAGGCGATTGCGCTGCCGACGGATTTTTCTGCGAAGATTGCGCGGGATACGCAAAAGTTTTTGCAGAGTGATACAGACATTACCAAGGCGATAGATCCATGGGCGGGTTCTTATTATGTAGAATATTTAACCGATCAATTGGTTAAAAACGCGATGGAATTAATAGACGAAGTGGAAGAGCGAGGTGGCATGGCAAAGGCAATTAGCGAAGGTTTGCCGAAGTTGAAAATTGAAGAAGCTGCTGCTAAAAAACAAGCTCAAATAGATGGTGGGATGCAACAGATAGTCGGCGTGAATGTGTTTCGCACGGAGGATGAAAAGCAGATCGATATCTTGGATATTGATAATGCGAGTGTGCGGGAGAGTCAGCTGAAACAGCTCACTCAGATCAAAAAGGATCGTGATCAGGTGAAGGTGGATGCAGCGCTGAAGGCTATCACTGCTTGTGCAAAATCAGGTGAAGGAAATATACTTTCGCAATCTATAGTGGCTGCGAAAGAACGGGCCACTTTGGGAGAAATATCGGATGCGCTGGAAGTAGAATTTGGTAGATATAAGGCGCCGATACAGGCGGTAAGTGGTGTATATAGTAGTGCGATAAAAATGAATAAAGATTTTATAAAGGCGAAAGCAATGTCGGATGAGTTCGCTGAATTGGATGGTCGTCGTCCGCGGATCATGGTAGCCAAGTTAGGTCAGGATGGGCATGATAGAGGTGCGAAAGTTATCGCTACGAGTTTTGCTGATCTGGGATTTGATGTGGACATTGGACCGTTATTTCAAACGCCGGACGAGGCTGCGATGCAAGCTGTAGAAAACGATGTTCACATCTTGGGAATTTCATCTTTAGCTGCTGGGCATAAGACATTGGTTCCTCAAACGAGAATGGCGCTGGAAAAACTTGGTCGCGATGATATCATGATAGTGGTAGGCGGGGTGATTCCGCAGCAGGATTATGATTTTTTGTATGAGCAAGGTGTGACTGGAATTTTTGGGCCTGGGACGGTGATTTCTATTGCGGCGCAGGAAATATTGGGATTGTTGATTGAGCGAGAGAAGAGGAATCCTTGAAATAAAATAATAGACAAAGTGCCAATGCATTAAAGGAACCGATCATCTAAAATCTATGATCGCCTTATACCTCCTTTAATCTTTGCCTCTTTTAAGAACTTCTAATTCTACCACCACCACAATTAGCACCACTACAATCTCTACCACAAAATAGGCTAATCCATAATTAGTTAGTGTTTGAAAGTGGTAAAAAACTACTGCTATAGATAGAAAGCAATAACACAAATTTGCAATAGCTATAAGTCTAAGGTAAGGTTTCCAGTTTGATGGAAATCGGAAATAATTGTAGAGGGAATAAACTATAAAGAAAACTGGAATAGTTGCTAAAAAGTAAGCCGCGACTTTCGGCATTCCGAAGTAGGGCTCGTACCCTGCTATGATAAATCCCATGATAGATGCAGAGATAAGTGCGCCAATGCCGTCGACAAGAAACATGGTTCTTGGAGTGATATTCATTATAGGTAAATGTATGGAAATTTATCTTTTCTTTTGATCTTTACATCGCTTAGCCGACCACATGGTTTCACGGTAGAGGATGTGCATTAAAAAGCCATCAATCTACACCCAAGCCATATTTTTCGTTTGCCCACTTTGTATACTCCGTCAGTTTACTTCCAAGGAAATAGGGTAAATTCAGAAGGGTAAATTGCTTATTGGTTCTAGTCTTTGAGGGTTCGGCTTTTAATTTATTTGCTAATAGACGTATCCCTATCGTGTGATCCACTCTATCGATAAATTCATGTAAGGAGCGCAGACTACCCTTTGCTCCAGATTTTATCTCGACTGGAATAATGTGCTGATTGTATTTAAAAACGATGCCCACTTCAGCGTTGGCATTAGCATTTTCTCTCACCCAAAAATGAGGCTTAGCTCGTACATTTTTTTCTTGTGCAATTATTTCTTGGATAACAAGATGGTTTATAATATAGCCTTTGTAAAGTGAGTTTAGATCCTGGATCGCTAATAGTTCGTTCTGAATGCCTGCCGCATAATTCATAAGCCCAGTATCCACGAATTGAAGTTTTGGCTTCCGCTTGACTTCATCTGCTAAGGGTGGTCGCACATCGGTAGTGGGATGAATAATCCGAACGACTTTTGATAAATCCAATAATCGGAAGGCCTCTCCTACTTCTCTTGATTTATAGGAGGAACCGCCAAAGTTAGCATACGTTATCCGATCTCTAACACCTGGTGCAACATCTATTATATATCTTATCACTCTCCTCTGTAGATCAGTAGAGGTATACTTCTCCACATCATCTAGATAATTATCCCATATACTAGAATAAATATCTTGCAAACCCACTAGAGAATTTTCATTTTGAATATAGTATTTTATGGCTTCTGGCATTCCACCGATGCGTGTATATTCATGGAACAAGGAAAGCAATTTTGGATAGGCAAAATCTGGTAAAGGAATTGTATTAAAATATTCGAGCGCTTGATCTTGTCCAAATGCCATAAGAAACTCTTCGAAATCCATAGGGTGAATAGCTATTTGAAGTACTCTTCCTACTGGGAAAGACTTGACTTTGCTCATGGCAAATTCTAATAAGGAGCCTGCGGCTATGACTCGAATGTTTGGCAGCTCTTCATAAAAATATCTTAACAGCTTTATTGCTTCTGGAGATTCTTGTATTTCGTCTATAAAAAGTAGTGTTTGTTCCAGATTCTTTGGGAGATTTTTTTCTAATAAGATGGCATCTAGAATATTCTTTACGTTGTCTCCGTACGAATTAAAGAATTTAATATCATCAGATTTTTCAAGGTTTAATTCGATATAGTATTTGAAGGATTTTCCAAATTTTCTCACCAATGTTGACTTACCTACTTGTCTCGCTCCACGGAGTATTAGTGGCTTGGGCTGCTCTTGGAGTTGCCACTGACGAAGCACTTTCTCTATTTTCCGTTCGAATATCATGCATCACTTTAATGCAATATAAGGATATTTGTTACAAATAAGGGGCAAATTACAGTATAAATTGTTACAAATAAGGGGTTGTTTAAGACAAATTTTGTTACAAATAAGGGGCAATTTGCCTATTTTAGCTAAAATAGGCTATAAATTTTATCTAACATCTCAATTATATCTGACTTCTTACGAACAGAGACGGGGACGATGTCGCCGTTGTTCATTTTGAGATAGTCGCTTTCTTTTCGGACGTACTCTTGTCGGTAATGTCAATAAGATGTGAGTGGTGGACGCATAACTTCAAATGATTTCTACGCTTTAGCCGGAAATCCTTTCGCTATCGGCGAGCATGAATATCATATTATTACCCTATGATTTGCAGCATACAATTTGATTGATCTGGTTTTTACGGAAATTTTATCCTATTCGCGTAGAGAGAGATACTGGCAACCCCAAAAAAATTAAATTATATAATACTGTCTAGATACTCCACATCTATCTCCAACCAATTCTCCCGGCAATGTTTTGCACCGAGCGTCGTAAATTCATCTTGATTCTTAGTACCAATTCCTAGAAAATGTAAGTCAAGATTCTTAGCAGTTTGCAGATCCCAAAGCCCGTCGCCAGCGGAAATAATCTTGTCAAAATGGTTTACTCCGTGGCGCTTCTTCGCAGCTTCGATAGCGGCGGTAACGATCTCTTCTCTTCTTTCAAAACCATTGGCACCGATCAAGATATCCTTGTGATAATGAATCCCTGCCTTGTCTAACTTATACTGCGCAGGGGTATATAAGGACCCCGTCGCATACGCAAAAGCATAATTGTGATGATCCTTGACCGTGTTTACGATCTGCTTCGCACCAGGCATCTCTAGCGGAGATACAAATTCCTGAATAGAGTCTAGCAGTAGCTCCTCCAAGAGTGCTATTGTGTCCTCATCTGGTTCATGACCAAACTGCACGATATAGTTATGCTTGAAGATATGGGTATCCGTGATATGCTGATAACTCTTCCAATTGTCATCAATGTTCATCACGCCGACTCCATTCATCGCATCCTGAAATGCGCCAAGATGGTGCTTCTCCGAAAGCGTCATCGTCCCGTCTATATCAAATACAATAAGATTCATGCAATGCTTGTTTTGTCTGACCGCGAAAGTACAAAAAAAGAAATGCCCTCAGACAACAAGTCTGAAGGCATTTCAAATATTTTCAAGAGTATATATTACTCCGCAGTAGCCGTTTTCTTTACCCGCGGTTTTCTAAACACGAGCTCATCTTCAAAGGCATCTAGTACAATACTACTGCCCCGTTCTACTCGATTGTGCAATAACTCTTTGGAGAGATTATTGAGCACTTTCTTTTGAATTATTCGTTTGACAGGGCGTGCACCAAACTCAGGATCGTATCCAGCCTCTGCCAGGTAATCTACCGCCTGCTCAGAAAAATCCAAATTTATATCCTCTTCCTTCAATTCTGCTTGAAGTAAGCTCAATTGTATCTTCACAATATTGTGAATATGACTGCGCGAGAGCGGCTCAAAAATAGCCACCTCATCGATACGATTCAGAAATTCTGGTCGTAGAGAAACTTTCAACAAGTCCATCACTTTCTGTGAAGATCTATTGACAATTTCATCTCTATTGTGATCATCCAAATTTGCAAACTCCTCACGAATCAATTCCGATCCTAAATTGGATGTCATGATCACGATTGTATTTTTGAAGTTCGCAACGCGGCCTTTATTATCCGTCAATCTACCATCGTCTAATACCTGCAAAAGTATATTAAACACATCTGGATGCGCCTTCTCTATCTCGTCCAAAAGCACCACCGAGTAGGGCTTTCTGCGGACTGCTTCCGTCAGCTGTCCACCCTCATCATAACCCACGTAACCAGGAGGCGCGCCGATCAATCGAGCCACACTGTGCTTCTCTTGAAACTCACTCATGTCGATTCGAGTCAACATATTTTCATCGTCAAACAAATATTCCGCTAGCGCTTTTGCCAACTCTGTTTTTCCTACCCCAGTTGTTCCTAGGAACAAGAAAGAACCAATTGGTTTTTTCTTATCTCCAAGCCCCGTTCGACTGCGACGGATCGCATCTGCCACCAAGGTTACTGCTTCGTCCTGACCCACTACTCGCTGATGTATTTCATCTTCTAGGTGGATCAGTTTTTCGCGTTCTGTCTGTAGCATTTTAGTTACAGGTATCCCCGTCCACTTTGCTACTATCGCAGCGATATCTTCAGAGCTCACTTCCTCTTTTACGAGTTGACTTCCTTTGCTTTGTAGATCTACTATCTGTTGTTGAAAACCAGCCAACTCTTCTTCTAAGGCAGGCAACTTTCCATACTGAATCTCCGCTACCTCACTGAACTTCCCTTCTCGCTCCAACTGCTTCGCCTGCACGCGTAAGTTCTCTATTTCAATCTTTTTCTCTTGTAGACCGAGCACAATTTGGCGCTCATTTTCCCATTGCGATTTGAGCGCATTTCGTGACTCTTCTAAGTTCGCTAATTCTTCGTTGATCTTGGTGATTTTAACCGCTTCATTTTCTCGCTTCATTGCTTCACGCTCTATTTCTAGATGACGGATGCGTCGCTCTAAAGTATCTAGCTCTTCGGGCATCGAGTTCATTTCCATACGTAGACGCGCCGCTGCCTCATCCATTAAATCAATCGCCTTATCTGGTAAAAACCGATCCGTAATATAGCGATGTGACAACTGCACTGCAGCCACAATTGCTTCATCTTTGATGTTGATCTTGTGATGGGATTCATACCGCTCTTTGAGTCCACGCAGGATAGAAATTGCATCTTCCTCATTCGGTTCGTCCACCGTCACGACTTGAAATCGACGTTCCAGTGCCTTATCTTTTTCAAAATATTTTTGATACTCATTGAGCGTCGTCGCCCCTATTGAGCGGAGCTCTCCACGTGCCAATGCAGGCTTCAATATATTCGCCGCATCCATCGCACCTTGACCTCCGCCAGCACCTACGAGCGTATGTATCTCATCGATAAATAAAATAAGATCCCCTTCTGACTGGATCACTTCATTGACTACTGCCTTGAGTCGCTCTTCAAATTCTCCCTTGTACTTTGCACCCGCAATGAGGGCACCCATATCGAGGGCATAGATTTGCTTATCCGCAATATCATCTGGCACATCACCACTCACTATTCTGTGGGCCAATCCTTCTGCGATTGCAGTCTTACCCACCCCTGGCTCTCCAATCAGAATGGGATTGTTTTTCGTTCGACGCGCCAATATATGAAGCAGCCTTCTGATCTCTTCATCCCTTCCGATAACTGGATCTAGTTTTCCTGCACTTGCTTTTTGATTGAGGTTTACGGCATACTTTTCGAGTGCTTGATAAGTATCCTCGCCACTCGCAGAATTCCCACTTTTCCCTTTACGCAATTCAGCAATCGCCGCATTCAGATCCTTCACATTTACCCCTGCATCTTTGAGCAGTTGCGACGCTTTAGACTTCACTTGCATGAGCGCATGGAGCAGTTGCTCGAGCGACACATATTCATCCCCTTGCTTTTTTGCAGTCGCCTCCGCCTTGTGCAAGATCGTTCCTGCATCCCGCGAAAAGTAAACTTGTCCATCTCCACTCACTGTTGGCATCGATTTCATCAGCTCATCCACATTTGTCTCTACCTGCGCAGGATTGACACCTAGCTTTTTGAGCAGAAAGGGAATCACATTTTCATCCACCGTCAGCATTCCTCGCAACATGTGCACTGGCTCAACAGACTGATGCTGATGCTCCCCTGCCAAAAACTGCGCTTGCTGCAATGCCTCCTGAGACTTTATTGTTAATTTATTTGTATTCATAATTTGCTTTTATTTTTGATTACACACATTGTATATCAAGTGTTGTTCCATTCCATTTTTAACTCCCTTTTCGGTCACTATGTCTTGTATATGAGTAGATTGCGTGACATTTTGTCTAGCTGGATTGAGATTGGGGTGTTATTTTGTCGGATGGGGAGGATGAGGAGGGGCCATCCCGTTGTCGCTTGAAAAAAGCGAAACGAGACCAGGCTATGCGAGGGTGTCCGTGCTGCGCACCCACTCCTACGTCGTGGCCTCTACTATCCTTTGTCCGGGAAGGATGAAATTAGTTTGATTAACCTACGCCAAAGATTTTAGAAATTGTGACCTCTCAAAGACTCGAGAGTGATTTGCTTAATTTTTTAATCTACACTACATTCTATTACCGTAAGTAATCGCTGTATAAACTTCGCATCAACTCAAACTTGAGCAGTCAGAAATTGCTTAAGCGCTTCCAATGCTTCACATCCATATACTACAGATGGACCACCACCCATCATAATAGCAACTCCAATAGTCTCAACAATTTCATTTTGGTTAGCGCCTGCTTTAACAGCATCGTGAACATGAAATGCTATGCATCCATCACATCGAACAGTAATTGCAATACCTAAGGCAATCAATTCTTTTGTTTTTTTGCTTAATGAGTCTTCCTTAGTACTAGCTTTATGCAGTTGCCCGAAAGCCTTCATTGTTTCAGGAATTTCAGCACCTAACTGATCCATAAGGTTTACGCATTCTTTATACTTACTTTGGTAATCTTTCATTTGTTATTTTTTTTTAGTACAATATCTATGTGATTTATTTATGCAAGCTGATTTAGGGAATCCTACCAAATGCTTTTAAATTAATAAAATTCCAGATGGCATCTTTTTATTGATAATTATTTATCCGTATAATAATTTTTCAATAATTTTTTTACGTACTTATTTATCATTTCATTAGGTTTGCTTAGATCATCAAATGCTGGGCTTTGAATAGCACCATGCCATACAATCGTCTTGCTTTCTGCATCTACAATATTTATTACAATAGAGCCTACTTCATAAGTACTTATTTTCAATGCACATTGACCTCCATAATCAGATCTTCCATAATAATTACATTCTTTTGTTATCAATGCTTTAGTCGTTTCTTTTACAAAAGACTGAATTAAGATATCTGGCTCAGCCGATTCACGAAAACCATTTTCTCGCATAAATTTATGGATGGCATTTGATACTCTTATCTCATGTAACTTACTCTCTTCTATATCACATTCCCCGTCAACTAAATATGATCCTTTGAGTGGAGGAGATTCAGGGTCTAAATGATCGCTGAAGTACTGTATAGATGAACAAGAAAAAGACAAAAAAACAATCGAAAAAATTATTAGTCTATTTTTCATGATTTTTATTTAAAACTTAAAAATAAATTTGCTAAGTAAAGGCTAAGTATTTTTCCCTACTTGAATTTTCGGGATACCAACTATTTCAAATGTATTTGAAGCAAGAATCACCTTATCTTTTGTATCTTGTATTGCCCTTCCAATTTTTTCATTTAAAATATGTTTTGTAAGCCTTCTTTTTTTATAGTCTACAATATATCTAAGATTAAACTGTATCCAATTGTCCGTTATAGTAATTGCTAGAGATGGCTCTACAAGAGCATCTTCGATATAATATTTATTCACTACCTCCTCCCAATTCGATATTGATTTAGTGACATAATTGTATAATACTTCGGAAGCAATTTTTATTACTATACTTTTTGCCAGTTCAATATCAGAGCCATATTTGATTGGAATATTAAACTCGTCCCAAACAAATGGAAAGTCTTGCGAGTAATTATAAATTGGACCTTTAAAAACGAATGAATTACTAAGCTTTACTATTCTTCCACTATAGTTGTCACTTGAAACCCATTCTCCAATTTCCATCATGGTGGTGTATATACTATCAATATCAATTACATCGCCTCGGATACCATTAATCTCTATTCTATCTCCAGGTTTATAGACCTTAACGAAAAAAATATAAAACGATCCTGCAATACTTAGTATTAGCTCTTGAAGAGTAATGGTAATGCCAGCTGTCAACAATCCTATCGCTAGTGTAAAGTCCTTTATATTTCCAGTAAAATAAGTAATAGTCAAAAATATTATCAGTATATACCCCAATATCTCAACTCCCTTTTGAGATTTATATCTGACAGTTTTATCAGAAAGTCTCTTCTTAAGTTCTCTTCTAAGGAATGAAATAAATATAAAAATAACAAAAACTAAAAATAAATACTTCAATATGCTTGACGGTAAAGGATAATCTTTAAACCAATCATTTATTATATCGAATAATTTCATTTTATTTCTTAATCTGAAATACACTTAAAAGTGAAGGTAATTTCTTCGCTATTAACTATTCCATTTCATTATCAAATGATACTTTTTGATATGCTGGTATCTGTTTAAAACCCTCATCACTATTATTTAATATCATTTTCTGAGATTCCATCCTTATCCCACTGTGTCAAATTCGCAAATGTAACCTTAGCAATGCCTTCTAAGGCTTCCCTAGTAAGAAACCCCTGATGAGCGGTCATGATGATATTATCTAACTTTCTTAGACGGTGAAAGAATGGAGCTGAAATTAGTTCATTTCTATGATCCTCAAAATATAAGCCTTTCTCATACTCGTATACATCTAAGCCTGCTCCGCCTAGATGCCCCTCCTCCATTAATTCTACTAATGCTTCTGTATCTATTACTGCACCCCTTGCAGTATTTATGAGTATTGCTTCTTTTTTCATTTTCATTATCTCCGCTCTACCCATTATGTGATGAGTACTCTGGTTCAAGGGACAGCTGAGATATACTATATCCGCCTCAAGTAGTAGCTTTTCCAAAGTGACAAAACGTATAAACTCATTATCCTGCGGTAATGTGTCGTAAGCCATAATCTTACAACCGAAGCCATCCATAATTTTTCCAAAGTTGGCTCCAATTTTACCGCAACCTATGATTCCTACGTTTTTTCCATACAAATCAAAGCCTACTAGATTGTCTAATCTAAAGTCTTGGTCTGCAAACAATTCTTGAGCATACATTACCTTCCTCACTATGGCTAAGAGTAAGGCCACAGCGTGTTCCGATACTGAATATGGGGAGTAAGCTGGAACATTTGCAACAGTAATCCCATACTCTTTAGCTGCAACAATATTTATGTGATTATACCCTACAGATCGTGTTGCTATGAACTTAACACCATTATTTTCTAGTTCTCTGAGTACAGAAGTGTCCACATTGTCGGATGAGAAAGTAGCGATAGCTCTATATCCTTTTGATAGCCCAACGGTTTCTATGGATAAATGCTCTTCCGTATATTCAACACTATGATTTCCAGAATACGCCTCCAAGAAACTTCTATCAAACCCATACACACTATAAATTAACACCTTCACTTTTTCCTATTTAATTAATTATCATTAGTGGTACATTAAATCTGTAGTTACTTTGAAATTGCTGATACCTTCTTCATTGAAAATCTCTTTATTAAATAATTTGAGCGTATACATAAAGAAACAGCTTCTAATCTCAAATGCTTCATCGCTTCCATTTCCATGGATGAAATTTCTGATATAGAAATTGATATGGGATTTATGACATGTACTAAGTGAAGAAATGCTCTATGGTAATTCAAAAAATCTTAAGGTAAACACTAAAACTTATTTAGCATTTCTTGAAATAATGGTTGGCCGAAGCATCTTTTCCATTCGTTTTATTTTATAAAGCAAATATCAAAATATACTATAGATTCATTGTTGATTACAATCATATTACAATATGATATTTCTCATAAAAGTAAGCTCTAGCTTTATTGATCTTTACATTACAGATAACTGAGCTGTCCAATATAAAAACTTATTTCCAACTAAAATTCACATATCATTTCTCCATACTTTAAAAAATAACAATGAAGACAAAACCTATTTACATCTCAGATTTACATTTTGAACACAAACTTTGGAAGAGTCAATTAGAATTTCAAAGAGATGAGTTAAAGTCATTTAATAGACGCCTCGAAGAAGTAGTAGTTAGATGGACTGACAAAGATATATTGAGCAACATTGAAAAATATCAAAACAACTTCATTAGACACAATGAAGTTATTGATACCCTTCTCCATGAAATAGGTGTCCAGGAGAACAAACTAACCGCTTTTGCCATTAGCCATCCTATCGCTATTGATCATGTACATTTTGACGATCATAGCGAAATGAGAGAATCTGTAGAAACGCAGCAGACAATCTACAATAAGTTAAAAAAAGAGTTTATGAGATTCCTTACAGTGGCTATGTGATCCATAGATAACAATACCTCCTTTTCCTTAAGGGAAAGGAGGTATAATTTCCATCTGAATAGAAATTAGATTAAGTTAGCTTTAAAATTTAGACTCATATTTCAACAATCTTAACGCATTCAGCACAACTAACAAAGTAGACCCTTCATGTCCTACAACAGCGGGTCCTATAGCTATTGAACCTATCATAGTCAATGGTACTAAGATGGCCACCATTCCTAAGCTTATGAATAAATTTTGTTTTATTATTTGATTGGCCTTTCTGCTCAATCCAATTGCAAAAGGAAGGTTATCCAGCTTATCAGCCATCAGAGCAATATCTGCAGTCTCTAATGCAACATCCGAACCTGCTGCACCCATTGCAATACCAACCGTACTTTTAGCCATGGCAGGGGCATCATTTACACCATCGCCAATCATTGCAACATTTCCCAATTCTAGCCTTAATTGTTCTATAGCTTTTACTTTATCTTCGGGGAGTAAACTACCCATTGGATCTGTAATACCAATATTTTTAGCGATTGCATCAGCAACCTTTTGATTATCGCCTGTAAGCATTACCATCCGCTTAATTCCCATCTTCTTCAAGGCTACTAGCGTAGAAATAGCCTCCGGACGAGCGACATCCATCACAGAGACAATGCCTAGATATTTATCATCCTGATGCACAATCATTGCGGTATGACCACCTGCTTCAAGTTCAGACATTTTTAGCTCCATCTCTTCTGGGATATTTTGCCCTGTCAGCTCCTCAAAGAGTCTACGATTACCTATATGAATAATACTTTCTCCCCAAGTAGCTTGTACACCTCTTGCTGTAAGTGACTTTAAGTTTTCAACTTCGGGAATTACAGTGCTTCCCAGTTCTCTTTTACCGCCTATCACAATTGCTGTCGCTAAAGGATGATCGCTTAATCCCTCTACAGCAACTGCAATCTTTAAAAGATGCTGCTTGGTTATTTTTCCAAATGGAATCGCATGAGTAAGAGTTGGTCTGCCTTCTGTCAGGGTACCAGTCTTATCAAAAGCAATAGCTTTTAAGCCTCCTAAATCTTCAAGAGGACGACCACCTTTAATTAATATACCTTGACGCGCCGCCCGAGCTATTCCAGCCAAAACGGCACTTGGTGTAGAGATAGCCAATGCACAGGGAGAAGCAGCAATGAGTACAGACATCGCCCTATAAAAACTCTGTTGAAATGTTTCATTAACAAAAAGGAAAACGAACATTAAGGTTAAAACTAAGACCAAAACAGAAGGCACATAATACTTTTCAAATTTATCTGTGAGATGTTGCGTGGGCGACTTTTGCGTTTCAGCATGCTTTACCAATGTAATTAATCGAGAAAGAGTACTATCCTTTGCTTCTTTTAATACTTTAATCTCGAGCACTTGATTTCCATTAATCGTACCAGCAAAAACACGATGTTCGGGTGGAAGTAAATTGACTTCTTTGTCACTTTGCCACTGGGTGCTCGGTCGCTTATCTACAGGTACACTTTCGCCTGTAATTGATGCTTGATTTACTGAACTATTTCCTTTAGTAACTACACCATCCGCAGCTATTTTCGAGTTGGGTTTCACAACAATAATATCTCCCACTTTGAGCTGTTCGATATGGACTTCAATCAATTCATTATTACTTTTGACTAAAGCCATTGGGGGAGCTAGATCAGAAAGTGCTGCAATAGACTTCCTTGCCCGCTTCATAGCATAATGCTCTAAGGCATGCCCTAAACTAAATAAAAAAAGGAGTAAAGCGCCTTCCCCCCATTTACCTAAAACCATAGCTCCTAACGCTGCAAAAAGCATAAGAAAATCTATTTCAAATTTTCCAAGAAGTAAGTCTTTACCTGCACTAATAAACGTGAAAAAACCTCCAAACACGCCACTCAAAATAAATAATGCAGTAGTGCTACCGTCTGGAATATTGGATAACAAAGAAAAAATTAGACCAGACAGCCAGAACACACCACTTATAATAGCGAAATAAAGTTCAGTACTCTCACCAAAAAATAAAAATCGGGAGGACTCATATTCAGATTGATTCCTTTCTATATGAAGATTATTAGAATTTTCATCAATAATATTTAAGCCTAACATCTTTATCGATCTCTTAATATCTAGTTGACTTGTTTTATCTGGATCCCACTTCAATTGGACCATACCTGAATTTGAAACTAAAACAGAATTAACACCTTTAATTCTACATAATGATTGTTCTATTTTTCGAACCTTCTGGATATGCTTAATGCGACCTATTTCAAGCTGGAGTGTGTACATAATTAAGTTATATAAGGTTAAAAATTTTGAACTATAAAAACCATATTACAATATAAAATAGGGCAGCAAGATAAGTCTTACCACCCTAAGCACCCCAAAAACAATCTTACATTAAACTTATATACATTTCAATATGTCGTGCGGCGTAATTATTCCTACCAACTTATGAAGCTCTACTACTGGTATACAGTGAATTTTATTATCAATAAAGATATTGATTGCGTCCTTTACTGTATCAGCAATATCAAGGCAAATGGGATTTTTTGTCATAATATGATGTGCCTTGAAAAAAACAGACTCTTTACTAGTCCATGTTTTTCCGCTAGTTTCTAAAGAAATATATCTCAAGTATGAAAGATAGTCCTGCTTACTAACTATACCAACTAACACATCCTTTTTGCTAACTATAGGTATATGATTCACCTTGTACTCCTTAAATAGAGAATCGATATACTCTACATTATCTGACTCTTCAGCTTTTATAACTTGCATTTCCATAATAAGATGGAGTGGCCTTTTTTTTAGTTTCATTTTTCTATTTTTTGGTTATAGAGATATAGTTTAATTGCAATTACTTTTAGTAAAATAGATAGCAAGATTCATTTCGATATTTAAGCCTATTGAATTAAAATCTAATCTTGCAGACTATCTATAGGACCCGTTAATATTACTTTGACTTAAAGATTCTTGTACATTAATACGATCAATATTATTTCTAAGCATTTGCATTTCACCATCTTTATATATGTTAAGTTTTCTACCCGTATGATTCCGTTTTGCTTCAGAAATTCGTTTTCCAGAATTAGAGTAAAAAATAGTAGTTTTTCCAGAAACAGTAAAATCATCTAAAGAGCGGATTAAACCTTCTAGAGGAATATGAATAGCATTTTCGATGTGATCTTGTAGACATTCTTCTTTACTCTGTACATCGGCGATTTTAGCTTCGTTCTTTAAAAGCTTGAACAATTCTTTAAAAAAAAGATTCACTTGATGTAGCATAATATTTATTTTATATGTCCATTACAGTTATCTATTCTCTATTTCTCAATAAAGTTTGACTTCCTTTCTTTTGAGAGAAAAACTTTGAAAAGCTGATTACTTGCTCCATCAAGTACGCTGCCATCTTCAAAAAACATTGGACTTGGCGCAAGCGATCCTCCAACAATATAGCCGATTAGTTTCTCTTCATAATTGAGCTTATCAAGTCTGCTAACACTACCAGTGGGATTCGCTAGGCTCATAAAGACAGCATCTCTTCCCTCCATAAGTACTTCCTCAAAATATAAATATTCTATAGTCAAATATCCATCTATATCACGTTTAACATGTTGACTTTCACCTATTAAATTATTACTATAAAACTCTTCTTGACTACACAAGTAGTCAACACATCCTCCCATGATAATACTGTGCATACTTTGATCATCTTCCATAAAAAATGGAACAATAGTACTATGAAAATAGGGTATATTCTTCAATGGGCTTTCGTTTAGAATAGTACTTGATTGATAAGAATATGTTTGCTGATTTATCTTCTTTGTTAAAACGTTATTCTGAATGAGTTGAAATCCATTCTGATCTCCTGGGTATACCTGAGTCAAAACTTTCAATTTGGAAGAGTTGAAATTCTCCCCGTAGCTGTTATGTTCAATCCTATCAATGCTAATCGAATTATCACTTTCCATTAAAGTGAATTCTAAAAAGGACTCCATTGAACGTTCTTCAATCTGAAGCTTACCATTTTCATTAAATGAACCTTCCGTTTTCTTTCCGCCAACCAAGTAAAATAATGAATCTAGATAAAGTAAAGAACCTCCCATATTTCTAAATTCGTTATTCTCAATCTGCAAGAAAACACCTTCGGATTCTTTATTTTCTATTATGACACTGATTAATTCTTTTATATCAATTCTTGTTAAATATGGAAAGTTCCCAAATCCTTCTCTATCTTCCACAAAACCTAGCCCTCCTGCTAAATATAAGAAGTTACCTACCTGAGTATAAGCCGCATGAGATGAAGCTAAATGTTCCTGGCAATTTATCTTTAAATTAAGTGACTCTAAAGACTTTTCCCAAATGCTGTTAGTAGTTGGATCAATAACAAAAATACTATAGTTCAATTGAGAAATCGGAACCCCAATTCGCCCTCCAATCAAGATGTATTTATCACCGCTTTGAGCGTATGCGAATGAATGTATAGCTGGCATCCCTTCAATTTCGAATGGCTTCAGCGTTACCTTGAGAGATGTTTGACCAAAAACCTGGCAACAAAAAAATAAGCCAACCATGTAAAAAAATACTTTCATTATTATCCTTTTGCTATATTTTATATACTTACGGGACGCTCTATTCTCAAAAAGTGATCACATGCGGAGAAAATCAGTTTCTCATTCAGTATTTTTTCAAATTCATATACTGTAGGCGTTAGCATTATGACTGTAGTATCTTTTGATAAATGTTCAACTGAGGTAATTTCCTCCAATCTTGCAAAGTCATCAGGAATCAGTGCCTCGGAAAGAACCATATCGTGATTGCCTTTTAAGCTTAAAATAATAACTTCCCATACTCCATTTAAAAGCTTTCTATTAAGTATTTGATGTCCTTTGTATTCAGTCAAAACATTACTCTCTAGGTCCATATTAAACAGGGTATCCCTAAGGACTATTTCAGAAAAAACTGTATCATCTCTTATTGTAGCATCATAGGGATTAACAACACCTTCAATATAAAGCTCACCATTTTCCAAGCTCAAATCTTCTGATTCTTCAATTTCTATTATTGGGATACCAACAGTAAATACTTTTTGTTTGTAAATTAATCTTCTGTTAATATATACCTTAGATTCATCACCTTCACAATAAAATACTCCTTGATAAAATCCCGAAATCTGCTCTAATGGGAAAAACCCTTGAGGTTGAATTTCTGTAAATACTACGGGTGCATTGCAAGCCCAAAGAACAAGAAAAAACACTACGGAAAAACTGATGGTTTTCACTTTCATGCTTATTATTTTTCAGCAAGTTCTTAAAGATATTACATCCATACAATGATCCTAGTCAATTTAAAGAGTGACAAATATCACTGTGGCGATCGTACCCCACTTTGTGCAGTAAATCATTTTCCGTCATGACCGATATCATGATTAACAGAAAATAAAATCTATAATTTTACAAATATTCCTAAATACGAGCTTGACTCAATTATGTGAGGTGTTTGTAGAAAATCTAATATGAAATAAAATTTAAAAGCCATGAAAAAAGTTCTAGTAGCCCTTGACCTAACCAAACATGATGAATACATTCTGAGCGCTTGTAAGGATTTAGTATATGACAAACTTAAATATAGAGATCTATCTTTTATAAGTGTGGTTAATGACCTCGTTCATCCAAATCGTGAAATACATCAAATTCTTGAGTTAAAAACCCCTGATAAGAGTCTAGATAAAAAAATAAAAAACCTAATAAAGAGAAAGACAGAGAAATATTTTTCAGATGTCAGTTTGGAAAGTGATATACATGTGATTGAAGGGAAAGCCTATAAATCACTGATCCATTGGGCTGAGATAAAAGATGTAGACCTAGTAGTAGTTGGTACAAAAGAAAAAAGCGAACACAGCGGTATAACAGCTAAAAGGTTGGCGCATAACCTAAATACCAACATGCTCTTTGTCCCAGAAAGTCAGTCAAGCGCTATAAAGCACATTTTAGTACCCGTAGATTTTTCAGACAATTCCTTCGATGCATTACTAGTAGCAACGAGCATTGCTAAAAAGGATTCCTCTGTGAAGATAACTGTGCTTAATGTAATCGATACTACACCTGGTAATCTTTTTCTATCTCCCTATTATAGCGAATATTTTGAAATGATTTCTGAAAATACTAAAAATAGTATGCAGAAGTTCATGGAACCAATAGATTTACCTGATTCCCAATTAAATCCAATTATTTTAAATCAACCGCTTACATCTATTGCTAGTAGCATCTATAATTACTCAAAAAATAACAAATTTGATCTAATAATAATGGGGGCGCAAAATCACAACCGTTTTCGAAATCTCCTTTTAGGCAGTGTAACGGAACACCTTATATACCAGAATCCTACTACTTCATTAATGATCATAAGATAAAAAACATGAAATACATTTACAAAATACTTTTAGGAACAGACTTTTCAGAGAACGCGATGACTGCATTCAAATATGCGCTGAATTTGGTACATAGTAGAGGAGCATCCATTGAAGTGCTACACGTCGTATCTCCTACAACAGTGGATGAGCAAAATCCTTTGATTCAAACTCCAACCGAAAAGGCAGTTATAAAAATGAAAGCATTTGTAGATGAAGGCTTAAAGAACTGTAAAGTAGATAATAAATTACTTCACGATAAAATACAAACAAATATAGAAACCGGTAACACCACAAATATTATTAGTAAGACTATAGAGAGTGATAATATAAGTCTATTGATATTAGGAACTACGGGCAAAAATGATGGCCTTGAAAAAAAAATTGGCCACATTTCACATGAGCTCTTGAATAGTGCAAAGTGCGATATTCTAATTGTTCCCAAAAAGGCTGTCTTTCAAGCTATCAATAACCTTATTTACACGTCCGATTTCAGTATGGACGATCCATTCTATATTTGGAAGGCAAGAAATGTTTTTAATAAGGTTGACTTTAAATTAGAGTACTTGCAAATACAGCCTGATAGCACGAGTGCATTACTTAGGAAAAGGATGGAGTCACTAAAATATTACTTTCAAGATAACATACCCAGTTTTAATATCAATTTTTCAACTATCAGAGCCAGAAATACAGCAATGTCAATTTTAGAATTTGCAAAAAAGCATGATGGTGATGCCATAGCGCTTAAAAAGAAAGGAGATAAATTAGTTTATGATTTTAGAAGCGAACAAAACACTATGAACCTTATTGACTTATCCGATTACCCCTTGTTAATAATACAGATATTATGACACCACTCGTTATATAGGTTTTCAAAAAAGGATGAGCCATATCATACCACAGACTGCCTTTAATCATCCTATTACACTATAATTGACCATACCTTGCATATCAAAGATAACATACAAAATACGAATTATGATAAATACGCAATCACCCATATCTTCCATAATGACGAAAGACTTTTCTTTCGTAGTAAGGGATACTTTAATGCCAGAAGTAGATAAAATTTTTACCACTCGTGATTTTCATATATTACCTGTCCTCAACGAGAACCACCAAGCTGTAGGCGTGATTAGTAAAACTGACTATAGTATTCTGCTTCATCACTTTACTCACAAAAAAGTGGGTGAATATGAAAAATATAATAGGATGTATCTCCGATCACTAAGAGCGGAGGATGTAATGTCAAAGACAGTAGTTAGTATCCAAGAAGATCAATCAATTGAAATGGGACTTGATCTATTTCTTAAACATAAGAAACGTTCCTTAATTGTCCAAAATAAGGAGGGTGTATGCGTGGGCATATGTACCCCATTTGACATTATCCTATGGATCAAAGAGCTGAAAAACGCAAATGCTTCTCAACTTGTATGACCTGTATAAACTATAGTAAAATAGTTTTTCCTTATTGTGAATATAAAAAATGAAAATTATGAAAAATATACTTGTTTTAATGGACTTCAGCTCCGTCGCCATGAATGCTTTTAAGTACGCATATAAACTTTTTCGCGAAGAAAATTTAACTGTTATCCATACTGATCAGTATTCTGGTAAGAACCCTGAATTTATAGGTGCAAAACCAGGGCAAACAAAATGTGAATTTCTAGAAGGAGAATTAAATAGCTGGATTAAGCACGAATTAGATCTCGAAACTCTACCAAAAAATATATCTATAAATGTACTTAAAGGAAACCCCCTTGATAAAATTAAACAAGTCTGCAAGGAATATACCTTTGACTGCTTGGTTATGGGAACTAGGGACAAATATTCCTTAATGGATAAATGGCTGGGCACCGTATCGTTAAGTATAGTGAAGTCTATAGACATTCCTATCTATGTCATTCCTAGGTATTCTAAGTATACTACATTTGATCAGGTAGTGGTTTCAACAGATTCAAACATCAAAGAGAATAAGGTGTTAGAAAAAATTGCTAAGTGGAACGAAGACCACTCCGCATTTTTAAATTTTCTACATATCAACAAAGATTCAAGTGATGAAATAAGTGATGAAACAGACGCGATAGTTACTGAATATTTTGAAAATAACAACTACAATTTCGGATTCGAAATTAGCAGTACAGTAGGTAATGATGTAGGGAAAACAATTCTAGCCAGTGCCTACAATAAGCAAGCTAACTTAATCATTTTACTTCCGCACGAACAGACATTTCTGAATAGTATGATGATTAATAGTATTTCCAAACAAATGATTCTTAGTTCTACTATCCCAATGTTATTCATGAAGCTTCAGAAAGTTTCGAATAAAATCAAAAAGAAGGAACCTATTAAACTTAAAACAAATTCTTAAGGAAAGAAAGAAATATTTAGTGAACAATCATTTTAATAAAGCCAAAATTAATTTCAGGCCGTACCCTAAAATGAACTTAATGAAGCATCTATTTTTTGCCTGTTTATTCTATTTTTCTACAAGTATTTATGCACAAGAATCTTGCAATCGTTTTGTATTTGCAGATTTCGATGATGCCTTAATAGAATACTGGGACAAGATTACTGCTGACGGCCAAAAAGAAAACGCTGCAGCTCCTCTTAACGACCTCAAGGATGAATGGCAGTGTACAAAAAATGAAATAGACATAGCTTGTACTGCAAAGGAAAGTATAGAATTGTTCATATTTATAGTAAATTCAAACATCGCATCCTTGGACACCTTTTATTCAAATAAATCGGAAATTATGGGTGTATTTCAATGCATTGAAATACAAAATGCATTTCAAAAAATTAGAGTTGAAGAATTTCAATACTCATACGCCTTAGATAAGCTGTGGGACACTTATGAAAACTATGAACAACTAAATATAATAGTCCATGATCAAATGCTTGATCTAAATACATGGAAAGAGTTTCAGCATCTTGTCAATGAAATTGAAGTTAACTTTAAGGAATATACCAAATTATGTATAGAACAAAAAAAGACAAATTTTGATTTTTTAGTACACGAGAACACCGTTAAAAACTTTAATGATTGCCTTTCTAAATTTAAACTATCTACACAGCAAGGCTATCAGCCAGATATTGAAATGCCTTGCGATGAACTTGGCCATGCTATCAAGCAGATAATGCGACTGCATCTGTAATTCAATAATCTTAAATAAAATTATAATGGAAATCAATAAAAATAAAACAACCAACCAAATTAAAGATGAGTTTGCCAGCATGTTTCCTCATCTCAAGTTAGAGTTTTTCAAGAAAAAACATAGTGAGAATGAAGGCAATAAGAAAAAACAAATGATTGAAGAAAACTTGTCCTTAAGCAGTTTAATAGAAAATCAAAATGAAGGATTTTTTATTATCGCATCTGATATGACCGTATCTTCTGTTGAACAATCTTTTGAAAACAATTTTGGACTACACGTTCAGATTTATAGAAAATCAGGTGACCTGTGGCTACAAACTACTGCTACCGACAGCTGGACACTAGAGAAACAAAGCTTATATGCTGAGCAGAATACCACTGTATAAAATATTCTTAAATTAACATCATGAAAAACATTCTTGTTCCCACAGACTTTTCAGATTGTGCAGGTTATGCTCTAGAGTTCGCATATTGCATGTCTTCTATATATGACTCAGATATTGTGTTATTCCATAATATTCATGATAAAAAGGGTATTTGGAAATCAAAAAAAAACGACGGTGATCCAGGACAAAAAAAAGAGGAAATAGAGAAAATTTTGAATGTTGAGTTTGAGCGGCTCCTGACCAAAACACCTATCAGAAGAGACAAAATAAAGACAGCATACGATAATGGCGACCTAGTTGAAAATATAAATAAGGCAATAGATCAATATAACATTGACTTTGTGGTCATGGGATCTCATGGTGCAAGTGGGAAAAGAGAGTTTTTTATTGGCTCCAATACACAAAAAGTAGTCCGAGCAATCCATCACCCTGTTTTCATAGTTAAAAATTCAGTAAAAGACTATAAAATTGATAGAGTAGTATTCGCATCAGATTTTAAGCTGACTGAATTAAAGAGTCTAAAATATGCTTTAAAGTTTTTAGAACCTTTTAAACCTGTCATCCATCTTGTAGAAATAAACACGCCTAGTTTTTTTAATCTACCTGAATACGTAGAAAAAGAGGTCTTAGAGGACTTTAAAGCACTTTGTTCTGGATTTGAATGTCATACCCATTACATTAAAGATAACTCTGTAGATGCTGGTGTAAGAAACATTACTACAAAACTAGAAGCAGATATGATTATCGTATCTAATCAAAACCGTCACCCCATAAAGCAAATGCTTAGAGGCAGTAGTGTTGAATTTATTATAAATCATGCAGAAGTACCTGTTCTTAGTATTGACTCTGAAGATAGATAGATAAAGGGATTTCTGTACAGTTATGATTAAAATCATGCTTGACAATGTCAATGATCATCCAATACAAGTACCATAGTATGCATCTTTGCTATATAAAAAATTTATGATTATGATTTTATTTAATTTATCTCTTGAAAAAGTAGTTTGGAGGTTTTATTTAATGATGGCTGTCGTAATAGGGTCACTCTTTATAGGAATTCCTGCGCTCGCTTTACTTGCATTACCTATATTTCTATCTACCATAATGGGTCTCAGCTTTAGAGCAAAACAGGCTGCCAAAGTAGCTGATCATGTTAAGCCAATAACAAAAGAAATTTACAATAAGAAGACTGCAGCCTAGGAGTAGATGTAACAGCATCACTTAATCAATAATACCATTATGGCTAAGACAGATCCAAAATTGACTTTAACTCAAAAATTGTTATTGATCTTTTCTCTTATTCTGGTTCTACTTTTGTCCGTTATGTATTTTCCGAATTACTCTGTAGCTATTCCTGTATTAATTATAGGCTCGATACTATTCATTGTGCTGACGCTGATAATTCTTCGCAACTAACATAACATAGTATACAGAGTATTTCTTGTAAATAGACTCAACTATTGAAGGCTGAATGCAACTAGGACTTATACGAAGCTGTAAGTTATTGACTTACCCAGCTAACTTATAATTTTAATTAAGTCTTCTAAGCTCTTTACCAAGATACTTCTGCCGGAGATATCAATCACTTTTTCAGATTTAAAATCTGAAAGTGTTCTTATAACTGTCTCTTTGGTTGTACCAGCAATGGATGCAATTTCATCTCTTGTAGTAGTTATAACAAACCCATGATCTGTTGAAGATTCTATTGATTTGCAATATGTTATCAACGCGTTGGCAATTTTTTTTCTCACGGAGCTGTATGCAAAATCTAAGAGCTTAGATTCTGTTTGTGAGGTTTTATTAGCTATGAGCTTAATAAATTTAGCAGCAAAATCTCTATTATTGAACAATAGTAGTGAAAAGTCCTCTTTGGGAATAAGCCTCAAAGTGGTATCCTCTAGACACGCAGCATTATTAGTGTAGGTCTGATCATCAATCAAGGAAAAATACCCAAAGAACTCACCAGGCCCCAACAAACTAGTAGTCAACTCTTTACCAAATTCGTTGATCACATAATTCTTTACTTTACCTTTTTCTATATAGAATAACCATCTTGGTATCTGTCCTATATTATATATCTTATCTTTAGCATTATATTTTCTTGTCTCCTTCCCCTGTGTTAGCTTTTTGAATTCAGACTCTGCTTTCGCCAAAGAAAAGAAACGTTGAATCCCTTCCGAACTATTATCTACTTCTCCTCGCAGCATTTCTGATTTCTTTATGCGCATCTCTATAGAAGTCAACAATTCAACATCATCAAATGGTTTAGTGATATAGTCCTCAGCTCCTAGTCCCATACCCTTTCTAAAATCCTCTTTTTCAGATTTAGCAGTTAAAAAAATGAAAGGAATATGATTTAGTATGGGGGTTCTATTCAATATTTTGAGCACTCCAAAGCCATCCAGTTCTGGCATCATGACATCACAGAGTATTAAATCAGGCTGATGGTCATGCGCAAGTTGAACCCCTATTTTACCATTTTCTGCTGCAAAAACCTTGTAGTTATCTAATTCCAATATTTCACAAAGATTTTCTCTTACTTCTTTAGTATCTTCAATAACCAAAATCTTTTTCATTGCTCTTTCTTTAGTTCTACTATAAACTTTGTTCCAATCCCCTCTGCACTTTGAAATGTAATACTTCCATCTAATAGATCTAAATACCTCTTCACGATATTCAAACCCAAGCCTGTACCTTGAATATTAATCACATTGGAGGCTCTAAAAAAACGAGAGAACAGATGCTTCTGATCTTCCAAGGGAATCCCAATTCCATTATCAGTAACTGAAATAGTGATTTTATTCGATTCTTGTTGAACATTGATAGTGATTATCCCTTTTGGTTTCGAATATTTAATGGCATTAGATGTTAGGTTGAAAAGTATATTTTTTAGAATCCTTTCATCGGTAAAAACAGAAATTTCATTAGGAATATAATTTACTTTTTGCCCCTCTTTTAGCAAGCCTGATACATCTTGGATAACCGTTTCACAAACATCTTTGACAATTATATTACTTAGGTTAATATCCTCTTTTCCTTCCTCGATTTTCGATAAAGACAAAAAGTCATTTAGTATTCCTGTCAAGTTTTGAACTGCAGATTTGATTCGCTCAACATGTTTAATCCGCTGTTCGTTTTGATCGGAACTTTGATACCTAGAGATCAGGGCCGCAGAGGACAATATGGTGCTCAGCGGTGTTCTAAACTCATGAGATGCCATAGAAACAAATCTCGACTTCAGCTCATTCAGCTCCTTTTCCTTTTCTAACGCGTTGGACAGCAACAATTCATTACTGCGCAGTTTGTTATTAGCAGTCAATAAACCATTTACGGCTTCCTCTAACTCTTCCGTTCTTTCAGCAATCTTTTTCTCTAAACTTTCATTCAGTTCCAATAGATTATTTTGGGCCTGTTTTAAATCGGTTAGATCATGGATGATACCCGTAAATACTACACGATCGTGTAGTATAACCTCACTTACCGCTAAATTAAAAGGAAAAGTAGTGCCATCTTTTTTCAGGCCTATAACCTCTCTACCTATACCTATTATTCTAGGTTCCCTTGTCTTATTGTATCGCTCTAGATATTGATCATGCTCTCTACGATACGGTTGCGGCATGAGATATTTTATATTCTTTCCAATAATTTCCTTTGGAAGGTATTGAAACTGAGAGGCGGCAGCTGGATTGACAGATTCAATGAGCCCTTCATCATCTATGGTAATAATACCATCTATAGCAGTCTCGATAATGCTTTGGAGCCGCATGGCATATCCTTTTAGTTTTGCAGAATCAGACAGCATCTACTATATATATTAAAGTTAAAGAAAATCGAAGTTATAATAATTTGATCAATATCATTTCATAAGCTGATAAAAATCAATTCATACAAGCATCAGCGACCTTATTTTTACAAGAAAAAGAAAATATGTTAAATCTGTTATCGCCAGTTAAAGAAATAATGAGCAGTAATCTCCTTACTGTTAGTGAAACCGCTCCACTAACCGAAGTGGAGGAGATTTTCAAAAATCATAAAATACATCATATTCCGGTTATCGAAAACGACAGATTGGTTGGATTGATAAGTAAATCTGACTTTCTATTTTTCCAAAGGGGGTTTAATTCCGACGAGTCTAAGTACGATAATTTTAGATTTAAAACGCACTTTGTGCACCAGATCATGACCAGAGGAGTAGCAAGGTTGGATGTAGATGACAGAATCAATGTGGCTTTAGAAATATTTAAAGAAAATCTTTTTCACGCAATACCTGTAGAGAAGGATGGCAAACTTAAAGGCATTGTTACTACTTATGATATCATAAAAGCCTTAGCAGAAGGAAATGGCGCCACTAATGAATACCCTACGGATTAATGAAAGTGGTAATACTATACGGCAAGCCTTCTGCCCCATACGAAATACTAAAGAACTCTATTAAAGATTCTATTATTAAGGGGAACCTAAAAATTAAGCTGAAAGAGATTCAAGATTTGGATTTATTTATAGAAAAAAAGCTAGAGAAAATTCCTGCCGTACAAATAAATAATGAGATTAAAAACAATAAATCAGATGACTTTACAGCTTTTGTAAATGAAATAAAAACATGGGTTATGGAGAAAGCAAATTACGGAGAATTAAAAAAGATCTACACACCGATTGACTATTCAGAGGCATCCGAAAATGCGCTTGTATACGCAAAAAGGCTGGGCGATGACATCAATGGTATGATAAACATTGTCCACGTTTACCACCCATCGGCAAACAGCATTGATCTTCCAAAAGTTAGTTTCGATAGTATAATCGAAAGCGAAGAAGAAAACTTAAAACAGCACGTTACCCAGCTCAATCAGGCATGGGTCGGCAAACTTGAAAGCAATAATTCTATTCCGTTTGTGGGACTCCTAAAAGTTGGATTAGCCGTTGACGTTTTAGAAGACCTGAGCAATGAAGCAGATAGCCTAATGGTTATAGGTACAAAAGAGTCAAATAAAACGCAAAAAAAATGGCTCGGTTCTGTATCAACACAGATGATCAAAAAATCCAAATCTCCACTATTATTAGTGCCTCCTAAAGCGCAATATCAAGGATTCAAAAACGTACTTGTTTGTGTAAATGATACAGACATTGATATTCAAGCTAGTGAAAAGATAATAAGTTTGATTGCATCAAATAGACCAGAAGTACACCTTGTACACATCGGTGAAGATTATAAGTATAACCACAAGAAAATATACAAACAATGGAAAGAGGCCTATCCCTTCGGTGGGGTAAGATGCAACACCATAGAGCACAAGGCTGAGGCCAATGCCTTGGAAGGGTATTGCCAGCGGTACGAAATTGACTTAATCGTAGTTGCTAGACAGGAGAAAAACTTGTGGCAAAAATTATTCTACTCCAGCTTCACAAAAGACTTATCGATTCACTCAGTGATTCCAGTACTGGTCATAAATAATTAATACAAATTTCCGCAGATAGTCAACCCAATAGGTAGCTCTGGACTTAAATCAAAATAATTAATGTTAACGAGTTTATGGACTTTGCTCTTCATTTTTATTTGGGAGTGCCCTTTCCTTTTGCTATTCCGAAAAAAATCGGGAGCGGCAGTCAAGGTCGGGCTTTTCGCGACCAGGCCCCTACACCTGCCAGACGCACTTGGCTGGGGCTGTCTCCTGAAAAACGGAGACATCGCTACTATCCCTCACTCAATGAAAATTTCATCCTAATCAAACCCTGATCTCAATTTGTTGCATTGAGAAATACAAAAAAATCTAATATAGATTCTAAATTATTTACACTTAAACTATCCTTTTTTTTTTGCGTCAGGGATAGAAGGGGCTCACATTTTTTCATGTGAGGTGCGCAGCACGGACACCCCCGCAGAGCCCGCCCGGACGCCCTAATAAGTATTAAGTAAGACTATATAAAGATTTGAAAGATGTTATTAATGACAACTCATTTTTACGAGTCCATTTACAATATCAGAAGGGTCCTCAGCGACATGTAGACTTATACCTCTAAAAATAAGATACACACCAAGAAGAATTGTAAAAACAGGCAGGAATCGTTTTAGCTTTAACGCGACACCTTTATACAATTTTCCACCGACCATCACGGCATACATCAGTGGCAAAGTTCCTAGGCCAAAGATCGCCATATAAAAAGACGACTGCAAAGGAGAGCTCATCGTGATAGATGTCGCCAATGCAGTATACACCAATCCGCAGGGCAAAAGCCCGTTCAGCATACCAATTCTAAATGCACTAAAATTAGAACTAACCGAGAATGCTTTTTTCAGAAAAGCGGCTGACTTTATAGACACTAAACTTGTCAACTTATTCACATTGAAGAAAGAATTAAAAGCATTGAGAGAAGTAAGAATCAAAGTAATGCCCAAGCCAATTGAAAACATCTTTTGCAATCCTCCAAGTTGTAAACCCCAACCAATAGTGCCTATCAAAAGTCCTAACAGCGCATACAAAAATATTCTTCCCAGATTATAAATTAAAGACTGATAAACAACTGCAGACTTTTCCGTTCTAGTCAAGGGTAATGCCAAAACTAATGGGCCACACATGCCTACACAGTGCAGGCTTCCAAAAATACCTACTAAGAAAGCTGAAAAAAGATCGATCATACTTTCAAATCAATTTTTTTGAAAAAAGAAGATCCGTTACTTTGCCAGTCTATCTTTACATACCAAAGCCCTTTTAACAGCTGCTCGTCAAATGCTATAGAGGCTATGTAATCATCCCCCACCACTAAATTGTAGTGGTTGTCTAAATTTTTATCTGAAGGGCGAAATAAAAACACTGTCCCTGTAACCTCATCCATACTTTCTGGAAATTTTAGTTTTAAAGTATTTGATTGTTGATCATAGTTGGCCAATACTGGTTGATGATTCGTAGCATTTTCTCTTTTTTGACGGTAAGCCTCGTAGTCTAAATCTAATTGATAATAGTCTTCTTCGACAAGATGAGATTGGTGGTAGAAAGACTTCACCACCATACCAACCATTGTGATTACAAAAATAGAGTAGAAGATAGCAATACCTGTTCCCCAATTAAACTTCATTTTAAATTATTTTATTGGTCCCAAAAAATTTGTTTTTACTTTATCAATCAATTTATCATTGACGTATAGTTCAATAGTTATTTTATTTTTAGATCCGTGTATATTCTCTTCTGGTAGAATAACAAAGAAGCTTCCTGATCCTGTTTCTTGCATCTCTACATTATTAACGGCACCAATTTCTTTTATAGTTCCTATATCGTCTTTTACCCTAAGCTCTAAGTCAGAAATTTCTTGAGTCATCTTGTTTATAATTTGATAGTTGTAGAGGTTACTGACTGTACCGTCCTCATTTTCTTGAAACAACATCCCAGGTGTACGCTGCACTACCAACTCTGCATCAGATCTATTAAAAAGTAGAAACGACTGCAGCACTACGAGAAGGCCTAGCACAATACTATATGCAATGGCTCTCTTATTGAAAATTTTAAATATTTTATGGTTGGCAATATTATCATAGGCATCATATCGAATGAGCCCCTTCTCTCTTCCCACTTTTTCCATAACTTGGTCACAGGCATCCATACAAGCTGTACAGTTGACACACTCTAGTTGAGTGCCGTTTCTAATATCAATACCAGTAGGACAAACCTTGACGCATAAATCACAGTCTACACAATCTCCTCTTGGTATCGTGTTATCGATATTGAGAAAACCTTCCACACTTGGTTTTTCTCTCCTTTTTTTACCTCTCGGTTCTCCTCGAACCCAGTCGTACATCACCACAATGGAGTTCGAATCTAACATTACACTCTGAAGTCTTCCATATGGGCAAACCGCAACACATACTTGTTCTCTAAAAAATGCAAATACTCCATAAAATAAAAGACTAAAAAAGATCATGGCAGCCAAACCGCTGAAGTGGCTAGAAACTGGATCGGTGATAATGGCTATAACCTCATCCATCCCAATAATGTAGGCTAGAAATATATTCCCAATAGCAAAGGCTATAGAGAAAAAAATTATGTGCTTGCTTGTCTTTTTAAATATTTTCTCAGAAGTCCAATTCGCATTATTTAATTTCTTTTGCTGGTTATAGTCTCCTTCAATATAATACTCTATTCTCCTAAAAACAAGCTCCATAAATATGGTTTGTGGACATACCCAACCACAAAATAGGCGACCAAAGACGACTGTAAAGAGGACAATAAACACCATTAATATAAGCATCATAATAGCAAACATATACATATCCTGAGTCGTAAAAACCATACTCAGAATAATGAACTTACGCTCCACAATATTGAATAAAACCAATGGCTCCCCATTCACCTTTATGAACGGCACTATAAATAAAATAGCTAATAATGTATATCCTACTATCTGTCTATAATTGAAAAATTTACCAAATGGTTTTTTAGCATATACCCATATCCGTTTCCCTAAGCTATCAACCGTTCCTATCTTATCTTTAAAATCTACATTGGAATCCTTCATAGAGTGTATTGTCGTATTTGCTTATTTTTTTGGTGAACTATCAGAATACAATTCTCCTTGCGGCTCTTTAGCATTGGGGGGATTAGTCCCTTGAAGTGAAAGTATATAACTGGAAACACGATGAATGTCTACTGGCTTTAACTGGTCTTTCCATGCAATCATACCCTTTTCAATGACTCCAAATTTAACTGTTTTGAAAATGTCCTTTATATCTCCACCATGCAGCCAATACTCATCTGTTAGATTTGGACCAACACTTACTGGAGACCCACCTCCACCTTCTAAATGGCAGGCAATACAATTATTTCTAAAGACAGCAAGACCTCTGCTAATGCTTTCTTGATCTACTAGCGCCACTAAATTTTCCACGTCAATAGTATTCGCTTGATTTTCCAAATAGTAGTCAACAGCAATTTGAGCTTCGGCCATCTCCATTTTGTATTCTTCTCTAGAGTCTAAGCCATATTCATAATAGTGGTAGTAACCGAAATAAACTATACCATAAATAACAGATAAATAAAATCCATACAACCACCAAGGTGGTAAATTATTATCTAACTCTTGAATACCATCGTAGTCGTGATGTAATAATATCTGTTTTTCCTTTTCAACCGGAACTATATCTGTGAGCCACTGCTTGAGTTTTTCCCAAGATGATTTTTGATCTCTATCGCTTACATCTATACCTAGTCTTATTTTTTGGAGTTCGTATAAGGCCATACTCATTCTCGACAATGCCAGAATAGCTGCTAGTATAACTACAGATACAACGGCAACGAATAGCATAACAGCCCATTCATTTTCCGTATTCTGACCTGCACTATTACAAAAAATAAAACTAGGCACAAGGGTTAATAGTACAATCAATTTAATTGCTAAATTCAACTTTCTCATCAATTTTTATTTAATGTTCATTTGTAAGAGGCAATTCACTCATTCGATCCATGTGCGACTTTTTGGCCTTTAAGACATAGACGGTCATCAAGACAAAGAAGACAAAGAAGAATACGAGTGGAGCTAGACCGAGCCAATTTATATGACTAATGGATTCTAGAATATATTTGTAGATTTTCATATCGCTTATTATTTTGTTTTACTTATATCGGTACCCATTCTTTGTAAATAGGCGATTAATGCAATTATTTCTTTCTCCTTTAAGCGTTCTTGTTTGATACCTGCCTTTCTTAGATCCGCCGCGATTTCTTCTGCTTGTTTTACTAAATCGTCTAATGCGATTTCCGAATAATTATCAGGGTAAGGCGTTCCTAAAAGCTGAAGTACTTCGATCTTATTAGCTAAATCACTTGTATCTAGATCGTCTTCGAGTAACCATGAATAAGGAGGCATGATGGAGCCTGGCGACATACTCTGAGGATCTAGCATATGATTGTAGTGCCAAGAATTAGAATACTTCTCTCCTATTCTATGCAGATCTGGCCCAGTTCGTTTCGACCCCCACAGGAATGGTCTATCATAGATAAACTCCCCAGATTTGGAAAATTCTCCATATCGCTCTGTTTCAGATCTAAAAGGCCTAATCATTTGCGAGTGACACCCGACGCAACCTTCTCGTATATAAATATCTCTTCCTTCTAACTCTAATGGTGTGTAAGGCATGACAGTTGAAATCTTGGGTACATTAGACTCCACCCACATCATTGGAACTATTTCTACCAGTCCTCCTATGGAGATTGCAACTGCTGAAAGAACAGTCAACAACATCGATTTTCTTTCTAGAAAACTATGCCAGTGACGCCCCTTTTCTACAACCACCTTTGCTGGTAGAGCTGGAGCCGATGCTTTCTCTACTGAAATAAAAGTAGAAGATTGAGCTGTTTTAAATAGGTTGTATATCATGATAAACAATCCAGAGAAATACATCAGTCCCCCGAATGATCTCAGCGCATACATAGGTATAATCTGTGTTACCGTTTCAAGGAAGTTGGGATATTCCAAAAATCCATCTGGTGAAAATTGTTTCCACATCAATTGTTGCGTGACTCCCCCCCAATAAAGTGGGATTGTATAGAATAATATAGCTAGTGTAGCAAGCCAAAAGTGTGTATTGGCAAGCTTCGTCGAGTATAATTTTATCCCATACATCTTAGGAATAAGCCAGTACAGTATTCCAAAAGTCATCATCCCGTTCCAACCTAAAGCTGCCACGTGGACGTGTGCAATAGTCCAATCTGTATAATGTGTAATCGCATTAAAAGACTTAATGGACATCATAGGTCCTTCGAAAGTAGACATCCCGTATGCTGTAACCGCGACTACTAAAAACTTTAGCACTGGATCTGTTCTTACTTTATCCCATGCCCCCCTCAAGGTGAGCAGTCCGTTCAGCATACCACCCCATGAAGGCGCTATCAACATTAATGAAAATACCATTCCGAGCGATTGCGCCCAATCCGGCAAAGAGGTATATAACAGATGATGAGGACCAGCCCAGATGTAAATAAAAATCAAAGCCCAAAAGTGTATTATTGACAGCCGATAAGAATAAATGGGCCGATTGGCTGCTTTAGGTAAGAAATAATACATCAAACCCAGATATGGAGTCGTCAAGAAAAAAGCAACTGCATTGTGTCCATACCACCACTGCACCAAGGCATCTTGTACTCCAGCAAAGACTGGATAACTCTTAAAAAGAGAAACAGGAATTACAAGGTTATTAAAAACATGCAATACCGTGACCGTAACAAAGGTCGCGATGTAAAACCATATCGCCACATAAAGATGTCGTTCGCGTCTTTTCAAAATAGTACCGAACATGTTTATTCCAAATATAATCCAGACAACAGCGATGGCAATATCTATTGGCCACTCCAATTCTGCATATTCATGACTACTTGTAATTCCAAGTGGTAAAGTGATGGCCGCAGCAAGAATTATGGCTTGCCACCCATAAAAGTGTATATTACTCAAGGCCTTTGAGAACATTGGCGCTTTCAATAGTCGTGGCAAAGAATAATAAACCCCCATGAATATTCCGTTACCCACAAATGCAAACACTACCGCATTGGTATGCAACGGACGTAGACGACCAAATGAAGTATAAGGTATATCGAAATTTAAGATGGGAAATACAAGCTGAAGTGCAATAAGCAAACCTACTAACATCCCAATAACTCCAAATGCTGTAGTTGCAAAGGCAAATTTTCTTACTATCTCGTTGTCGTATTCAAAGTGTTCTATGCTGGGCATATGTTTCTATTTTATTTTTCTTTTTTGGATGCTTCTTCATCTAGAAGAATTCTAATGCTAGGCGTATAGCTGTCATCAAACTGCCCTGAGCGAACTGCCCAAATAAATGATATCAAAAATCCCAAAGCGATGATCAGGCTGATAACTATGAGTAGCAATATGATAATCATGTGTCTATTTTCATGCAATTTAGGCTACTTGAGGAGTACGGTTCTTGTTCAACATCAAAGCTTAGGATGATCTTAATCATATAAATATTTGGAGCTTTATAGCCGGTAAAAACGCACTAATATAGTACTTGAGATAAATCCAAATAGGACAATAGTAATGGAACTTAAGGGCATTAGAATCGCTGCCACCACTGGAGATAGTAGACCCTGGACAGCAAAGCTTAGACCTATAATATTATAGCAAAATGCTAAGGCGTAGGATACCATGATGAGCACCATAGCTTTTCGACATACATTCAGAATTATTGGCAGCTTGGAAAACATTTCCGCGTCCATAACAATGTCACTAGCAGGCGTGAAGTTTGTGGTATTTTTAGATATCGCTATGCCTACATCACTTCTACTTAAAGCACCTGCATCATTCAGCCCATCTCCTATCATAGCCACCGATTGATTATTCTTTTGTAATGACTTGATAAACTCAAGCTTTTCAAAAGGTGTTTTACCAAACAGTAATGCTTTCCAACGATTAAAAAGTTTTATCAGCTCGCGCTCATCATTATTATTGTCCCCACTGATAAGACTTAATGCAAACTTGCTTGAAAGCAATTCTAGTGTAGATGACAACTCAGGTATAAATTCACTTTGAATTATCATAGCACCAATAATCTCCTCCTCAATCTTAATAAACACATTTGCATTTTCTGCGAGAGGGTACTTTGCAATGAAGCTCTTGATAGCTCCAACTTGGTAAAAGTTTTTTGATCCTATTTGTATCAGTTGTTCATTCAGGATTCCTTTTACCCCTAGTCCGACTTTTTCTTTAAAATCTTCGACCTCTACCATGTTAGTTCCTCCTAGATACTCAATTATCAATTTACTCACAGGGTGACTAGAATGACTACATACTGCCACTATCCCAATTGTCATTTTCTCATCTAAAGGAGTTCCTAGGTAATGAACATTACTTAGTCTAGACTCAGTAATCGTTCCTGTTTTATCAAAGACGATTGTATTCAGTTGAGCGCAACGCTCAATGACATTTGTGTTTTTGAAAAACACCTTCTTTAGCGCAAGCAAGCGGACAATATTGCCAAATGTAAATGGTATGGCTAAGGCAACTGCACAAGGACAAGCTATAATCAGTACGGAACAAAATACCTCAGTAGCAAGTGCAACATCGTACCTGACATGAAAACTAAACGCAACAACGGCTACCAGTAAAATGAGTACTGTGAAGTACTTTGCCACGGCTGCGTTTAATTTAGAAGTAGCTCCATCAACTTTGCCCTCTTTAAAAGATGCGTCATTCCACAATTGTGTCAAATAGGATGTAGAGACTGTTTTCTCTACCTCCATAAGTATAAAATCACTGACGACTTTACCGCCTGCATAAACTTTACCATACTGAAACATCTCTACTGGACTAGTTTCCCCTGTCACAAAACTATAATCAATACTTCCATGATCACTTTGCTGATAACCGTCTGCTGGAATGAGCTCTCCAAATCTCACCTTGAGTTTATCCCCTTTTATGATTTTGTCAAGCGCCCTTGACTCTTCAATTCCAGAAGAAAGTACAGTAGCCGCAATGGGAAAATACGATCTAAAATCTAGATCAAATCTAATCCTCCGATATGTGATCTTTTGAAACCACTTACCAATAAGTAAGAAGAATATTAGACCCGCCAAGGAATCTAGATAACCAGGACCGTTATTAAGAAAAATATCCACTAAGCTTTGCGTAAACAATGCCAGCATACCAATCACAATAGGCACATCTATACTCAGATGGCGATGTTTTAGACCTGACCAAGCGGAGATAAAATAATCTTGAGCGCAATACAAAATTAGGGGCAATATCAGCACTAAATTTATGTACCTTATATAGTCTGAGAGAAGATCATCTACTGCGGTTAGCCCAAAATACTCTGGAAAACTGAGTAGCATTATATTACCAAAAACGAACCCTGCTATACCTAATTTATAATATATACTCCTGTCAAAATGAACCTCTTCGCCAGCCGTATCTTGGAATGATAAATGAGGCGGATAACCAATTTGATCCAACAGTACAACTAAATCCCTCAAGCTGAGCCTATCCGTATCTATCAAAAAAGTTGCTTTTTTATCAAGATAGTTCACCGTAGAATGAACAACTCCACTGTTAATTCTAGATAGATTTTCTAATAACCATAAGCACGAAGAACAGTGAATAGTAGGTAAGGATAGCCATACCCTTATTCTATTATCACCTTCATAAAACACTAGCTTTTCTCTTACGGTAGGATCATCCAAATAATCGTAAGCATTCGTTTTTCTATCCTTTTGAGAGAGACCAGCTGAAGAATCTATGCTGTAAAATGAGTCCATCCCATTATCGAGTAATAAGGTATAAACCGTTTGACAGCCCATGCAACAAAAGACCTCCCCTTTAGCTTCATACAATGCGTCCGCACAGGAATCTCCACAATGCGCACACTTCGTGTCTACCAATACGCCTTCTTCCTCTACAATATTCACATCGGCAAAAGTGACTTTTCCCCCCACCGTAAACTATGATAACAATCAGTTTATGATATGATACTTGTCATGAAATGGCAAAGTACACTTCCCTAATTTTACGATCAAAGTTAGAAAAAATGAAAAATGCAGGAATCATAGATCGCCTGATAAGATTAGTGCTCCTACATCTCGTTATTAGTATTGTAGATACATCGCTGATAGATTCAGATATATGGAGTTTTCTTTTCCTTATCACTGGTTTTTATTTGATCGCTACTATGCTATCTGGAATAGATCCTTTTTATAAATTATGTGGTATTGACACCCGAGAAGATATGCTGAATAAAAAAACAATATGATTAAGATGGAAAGTACTTATTTTGAATTAACTCTAAGTGGTAAAAATTCTCCTATTTTCAATCGAGTAGAACAAGAACTTAAAAACTATCTAAGTATTCTAAATCTCCCTCTAAAAATTCATTCAATTAAAAATCAAGATGATGTATCTATAAATTATTTGGATCAGAAGATCCTCTTTTTAGGAGCTGAGCAAGAAAAGGAAAATCGCAGCTTGTACGAACTGCTATCAAAGATAAATCCTAAAAGTGGCAAGATTTGTAAATGCAAAAACTGCGGTAACTGTCCTTCTAAAAGGTAGAAACAGATACTATGACAAATCTATAATTAGCTGCATTGATTGACTAATAGATTATATTTAAAAAAGTTTTAGAGTTCACCGTGTCCCTAGCGTAGGAACAGTCTTTGTGCAGCTTGGATCTTTGGCTTCATCCTTAGTAGGGCTAAAGCTCACCTAGAGTTTGCTCAGAGCTAGGCTCCTACATCGACCACTGCTCCTATCCTTTGTACTTTCGCGCTCTGAGTGACTGGCTTTGGGTGATCCTATTATCTCATGAAATTTAGTATCATGAATAATACACCCCTTTTCAATATCGAATGAGTCAGAAATATCCCCCGTCGTTTTATTCTGAAAAATACTAACGTAACTTTAGGTCACCTATCTCTTTATGATACGCCTTATACCTCCCCTTCCCAAACTTGGTTCCATTAAATTCAGAACTAGGTTTTAGACGTTGACGCTCCTCGTCTGGAAGCTGATTAAATTCTTGACATTTCTGCGAACAGGTATCTTCAAACTTTGTAGCACAATCCGCACACTGGATAAATAAAATATGACAAGCATCATTGGCACAGTTGGTATGGTCATCGCAGGGCATGCCGCACTGATGGCACTTGGCGATAATCTCCGAACTGATGCGCTCGCCCATGCGCTCATCGAAAACAAAATTTTTGCCGATAAATTTATTATCTAAATTATGTTCTCTAGCTTGGCGCGTATACTCTATAATACCGCCATCGAGTTGGTACACATTTTCGAAACCGCGATGCTTATAATAGGCACTCGCCTTCTCGCAACGGATCCCTCCAGTACAATACATCACAATATTTTTCTCTTCATTGCCTTTAAGCATTTCCTCTATTTGTGGTAGAGAAGAACGAAAAGTCTCTACATCAGGTGTAATCGCGTTTTTGAAGTAGCCCACTTCTGTTTCGTAGTGGTTGCGCATGTCGATCAATATCGTATTTGGGTCATCGGTGATTTCATTGAACTTCGCTGCATCTAGATGTACCCCCCTATTGGTTACGTCAAAGTTAGCATCCGTCAAACCGTCCGCTAAAATTTTTTCTCTAACCAAAATCTTAAGCTTGAAGAAAGACTTGCCGTCATCCTCAATAGCGATATTCAGACGCATATCTTGCATGAAGGTGATATCCTGCAGCGCCTCTTTGTAGGCCTCGAAGTTTTTGGTCGGTACGGAGAGTTGACCATTGATGCCTTCATTGGCGACATAGATTCGACCTAGTACACCCAGCTCTGCCCACTGGAGATATATGTGGTCGCGAAAGACCTGGGGGTTACCCAGTTGATAATATTGATAGAAGGATAGTGTGGTCCTAGGCTCGGTGCTGTCGAGCATGCGCTGGCGGAGTTCCTCGCCATTGACGCGATTGTGTAATTTCATATTTTTATTTTTCCTGGACAAGTGCAATTTATCTGCGGAAGACTGCAAAATTAGGGTTTTCTGTGGAATGCAGCAATAGGCGAGGGAAGAAAATTTTATTAGACCTTGTATAATGGCAGCTCTAGCTCGGCTATCCACCGTAGATGCTAAAAAAAAATTTACTTTTGAAAAGAAGTACAGAAGAAGATCCGCGCCACTTCTCTTACTCTGCAAACAAAAAAAAAAGCTGCACCCCTTAATGGAGCGCAGCTTTTTTTTATACTTTATCTGAAATTCTCTTATCCATTCATAGAATGCAAGAACTCCTCGTTACTCGTCGTAGGACGCAAATACTTAATCAAGAAGTTCATCGCCTCATCAGGCTTCATATCAGTAAGTTGCTTACGCAGGATATGCATTCTAGTAAGCGTCTCTTTATCTTGGAGTAGATCTTCTCTACGTGTACTAGATTTCGTAAGATCGATCGCAGGATACATACGCTTATTAGCAAGTGACCTATCGAGCTGAAGCTCCATATTACCTGTACCTTTAAATTCTTCAAAGATCACGCCATCCATCTTAGACCCTGTGTCTATCAATGCCGTTGCAAGAATTGTAAGAGAACCACCTTTCTCAATGTTTCTCGCTGCGCCGAAAAACTTCTTTGGCTTGTGTAAAGCGTTTGCCTCCACACCACCAGATAATACTTTACCACTCGCAGGAGCGACTGTATTATAGGCACGTGCTAGACGTGTAATAGAATCCAATAGGATCACTACATCGTGTCTGCTTTCTACCAGACGTTTTGCTTTTTCTAATACGATATTGGCAACACGCACGTGATTTTCCGCAGGCTCATCGAAGGTAGAAGCAATCACTTCTCCTTTTACATTACGTTTCATATCAGTCACCTCTTCAGGTCTTTCGTCTACAAGTAGCACGATCAAGTATGACTCTGGATGATTCTTGGCAATAGCATTAGCTACATCTTGTAGTAACCATGTCTTACCCGTTTTAGGTTGTGCTACGATCAGTCCTCTTTGACCTTTCCCGATTGGGGTAAATAAATCAATTGTTCTGTTTCCAAAATCTTTTCCTTCAGGATGCGAAGTCAAAGTAAATTTCTCATCAGGGAATAACGGCGTCAAGTAATCAAAAGGAACTCTTTCACGAATATCTTTCGGATCTAGTCCATTAATTTTTGAAACCTTCAATAGAGCAAAATACTTCTCCCCTTCTTTGGGTGGGCGAATAGCACCTTTAACGGTATCTCCTGTTTTGAGACCAAATAGTTTGATCTGCGAAGGTGATACATATATATCATCTGGCGAAGTCAGGTAATTATAATCCGATGATCTTAAAAATCCATACCCATCTGGCATCATTTCTAGGATTCCTTCCCCTTCAATAATACCGTCTAGTTCGACATCAAATTTTGGTTTTTGATGCTTTTTATTGCGGTCATTATCTCTACGGTCATCCTTCTTTCTATTTCTATTATCATGGTCGCCTCTACCGTTTTTATTATCATGCTTCTTGCGTGGATTATCTTCTCGCTTTCTGTTTTTCGAGTCAGAACGTTCCTTATGTTTAGGCTTATCTTCTTTCGCTTCCATTTTCTCTTGCGATTTAGCTGCGACTTTATCATCCTCCTTTACTTCCACCTCATTACTTTCCACGACCTCTGCTTTGTCTTCCTTCTTCGACTCCATTTTCTTTTTTGGACTTTCTTTCTTTTCGCCAGGCTTGACAGCTTGCTCGTCCAGTATCTTATAGATCAATTCTTGTTTGGTAAGCTTCTTATAACTTTTCAGCCCCAACTCTTCCGCCTTTTCTCTTAGCTCAGGAACCAACATGTCACTTAATTGCAAAATGTCCAACATCTTATTTTTATGGTTAATAGTTTACAAATTTACATCCGCATTGAAGGATGTAGGTAGGTATATATAATTAGTGAAGTATAATAATATTATTCTTTTCTTGAATCTCCATCTAACTAGCGAAAACTTAATTTAGCCAGTAATCTTTTTATTCAGTGGGAACGTATAGATCAGAAAAGAAGTATCGTTTTATCGTGATAAGGGATACTACTAAATTGATAATGGAGTGATTAATCGACGCGCAAAAATAGATTTTTTTTTGATATCAAATACTATATTTGTCGAAATATAAATTATTACATCAATTATTGCCGAAATATATAACAATTAAACGAATTATGCTAGAACTTAGTTTCATCAGCGAAAATAAAAAGAAAGTATTGGAGGGCCTGAAAGTACGCTGCTATCCTGCCGAATCTAGTCAAATAGTAGACCAAATATTGGAGCTAAATGAGCAACGAAAGTCGTTACAATCCTTTGTGGACGAGAAAAAATCGGAAATAAATAAGCTCTCTGGACAAATTGGCGACTTATTCAAGTCTGGCAAACAAGCTGATGCTCAAGCACTAAAGAGTCAGGTAAGTGAAGTAAAGGAGGCTATCGGCGGTAAAGAAACGCAACTTTCCGAAACCGAAGAGCAGCTCACTCAGCTACTGTATAAAATACCGAACGTCCCTCACCCTTCAGTACCTACTGGCAAAACTGAGGAGGACAATGAGATACATATACCATTTGAGGGTTCTTTACCTCACTTGTATGCTAATGCGAAGCCCCATTGGGAGCTCGCGCAGCAGTATCAGCTCTTCGACCTAGAGTTAGGTGTCAAGATAGCAGGTGCAGGATTTCCTTTATATAGAGGCAAAGGCGCCAAGCTGGAACGCGCCCTCATCAATTACTTTTTAGATGAAGCCGATAAGCGTGGCTACGAAGAGATCATACCCCCGCTATTAGTCAATGAGGTCAGTGGCATCGGTACGGGTAGCCTTCCTGACAAAGAAGGTCAGATGTATTATATGGAAAAAGACGATCTATACCTGATCCCTACAGCGGAGGTGCCAATCACGAATATCCATAGAGGTGATATCCTTGACGAAGCAGATCTACCTATAAAGTTTACAGGCTATACACCCTGTTTTCGCAGAGAGGCAGGATCCTATGGAGCGCATGTTCGCGGGCTCAATCGAGTACACCAATTCAATAAAGTAGAGATTGTCCGCTTCGAAAAGCCAGAGGATTCCTATGCAGCATTAGAAGATATGCTGAAGCATGTTTCTGACCTGCTGACCGCACTAGAGTTACCGTTTAGAGTGCTCAAACTCTGTGGTGGAGATTTGACTTTTGCTTCCGCTTTGACTTATGATTTTGAGGTCTATTCCGCTGCACAAAAACGCTGGTTAGAGGTTAGTTCAGTATCCAATTTTGAAACTTTTCAGAGTAATCGTATGAAGACTCGGTATAAAGGCAGCGATAAGAAGAAGCATCTAGTACATACACTAAATGGCTCTGCCTTAGCACTAGCACGCATCATGGCTTGTATTTTAGAAAATAATCAGAGTGCTGATGGCATCAAAATACCAGCTGTTTTACAGCATTACACAAAATTTGATACAATTAACTAAATCTTAAGTGACACCTTAAGCGTTTATATAGTCATAATAATAAAATACATTTAAAATATGATGGGTTACATGATCATTGCCGGTGTTATTTCCTTAGTAGGAATGCTTGTGAGCAATAGACTTAAAAGTAAATTTAATCACTATAGCAAGATTCCACTTCAAAGTGGTTTATCAGGAAAGGAAGTGGCAGAAAAGATGCTGAAGCACTACGGCATTCACGATGTGAAGGTAGTCCCTGCGAGGGGCATGTTGACGGATCACTACAATCCACAAACCAAAACTATTGCATTGAGCGAACCCGTTTATAATGAACGTTCCGTGGCAGCAGCAGCAGTGGCAGCACATGAGTGTGGTCACGCAGTGCAGCACGACACTGCTTATGCTTGGCTCAAGATGCGTTCAGCAATAGTGCCAGTAGTAAGCATCGCTTCCAAGGCACAGCAATTTTTATTGATGGCTGCATTGGGCATGTTTGGTATGGGTGGCAACCCTGTATTGCTTTTTATTACAGTGATCGCATTTGGTATCACAGCGCTATTTAGCTTTATCACCTTACCCGTTGAGTTTGATGCGAGTAATCGCGCGATGGCTTGGCTGGATGAAACAGAAGTAGCTATGGGTACGGACTATGACGGTGCGAAGGATGCACTTTGGTGGGCAGCTATGACTTACGTCGCCGCAGCACTGGGCGCATTGATTTACTTCTTGTTTTTTGTATTAAAATTTGTATCGAGCGACTAGTATTTCTCCGATATCATATAAAATATTTGTGAGCGATCCATTAAATTGGGTCGCTCTTTTTTTTGAGTTTGGATGTCTAGTTATTCTAGGGGTCATCACGATCCTGACTTGGCGAAGATGCCTGCGCCAGGCCGTGACCGCGCTATACGTTATATCCCATATTTTGCGAAGAGCAAAACATGGGATGCCACTGCTATCGCTTGCCTCTACGCGCTCCGCTTATCGAGCTTCGGCTGTACGCCTACGCGATAGTCGGAGATTTCCTACATTTAACTATCTTTAGGAATACAAGCACACACGTTGACAATGGACCAAAATATTCAAGAAAACAAAGAACTCAATCTCATAGAGGCACTTATACCAGCTTTGATCCTTATCGCATTACTCGCATATAACATTTTGATGAAAGATGGAGGTTGGTTTGGTGACTACTCAAACCATATCATACTTCTCATGGCGGGTGGTATAGCAGCGATTGTCGGCTTCTTCAACAAGGTCAGTATAGGGACTATGATTTCTGAGGTTTGGGAAAATCTAAAGAGTGTATTTACACCTTTGATGATTCTACTTCTGGTAGGTGCGTTGGCAGGTACGTGGATGATGAGCGGCATTGTTCCAGCCATGGTTTACTATGGAATGCAGATATTAAATCCTACTATTTTCTTAGCTGCATCCGTAGTGATCTGTACGATCATATCACTTGCTACTGGTAGCTCTTGGACGACAACTGCTACAGTAGGGATTGCCTTAATCGGTATTGCTGGGGCGATGGATATTTCATTAGGAATGGCAGCTGGGGCGATCATTTCAGGTGCCTATTTTGGAGATAAAATGTCTCCATTGAGTGACACCACTAACCTTGCTCCAGCTATGGCGGGTGGAGAACTTTTTAGCCATATTCGGTACATGGCTTATACTACTATTCCTTCTATCGTAATCACCTTGATTATATTCATAATCATAGGTTTGACAGCGGAAAATTCGGGACAGGTCACAGAAAGCTCAGTGATCAATGACATGCTTCTGAACAAGTTTAATATCAGTCCTTGGCTTTTTGTCACTCCTGTCATAGTAGTGGGAATCATCATGATGAAAGTGAAGCCTATTCTCGCCTTGAGTATCGGTGCTCTACTTGGTGCAGCTTGCACCATCATATTCCAACCTCAGGTCATTAAAGAACTTACAGGCGCTGATACTTTGAGTATTGGAAACTACTTTAGTGCTACCGTTAATAGTTTATTTACGGGTACACAGTTGTCTCTTCCTAGCTTTGTCGAAGGCTCAGATCTTCCTGACAAACTAAAAGAAAAACTACCAGATTTATTAGCTGGAAAAGGAATGGCGGGTATGCTCTGGACTATATATTTAATCTTAGCCGCCATGGTATTTGGTGGAGTGATGGATGGCATAGGAGCGCTCTCTAGGATCACAAAATCCTTACTTAATATAGCGACAACAACTTTTGGATTGTTTGCTAGCACTGTAGCAAGTTGTCTGGCATTGAATATTACTGCTTCTGACCAATACTTAGCTATAGTCGTGCCTGGTAAAATGTTTAAGCAAGCATATGAGGATCAAGGTCTAGCTCCAGAAAATTTGAGTCGTACCTTAGAAGATTCAGGTACCGTAACATCTGTTCTTATCCCATGGAACACTTGTGGTGCTTATCAGTCGGGTGTACTAGGTGTAAGTGTTGGGGATTACTTCATATATGCCATATTCAATTGGCTAAGCCCCATTATGACACTGATCTTTGCTGCATTTAGTATTAAAATAAAACAACTTGTGCGCGCGTAATGGTACTACACATTTAAGTAACTCATCAGAGAGTCATATCGTTCTTTAGCTGCATCAAATATTTCTTCTTCTTGCATGGTGAATTTCACCTTATAACTGTAGCGTTCGAAATTAGCAATAATGGGTGCTATTTGCTGCTTGTTAATTTTTAAGGTAACGTCTACCACAGACTCATCGAGATTAGTGGTAATGAACGAACTCAAAATGACACCATCCTCGGCTTCCACTATTTGAGAAATCTCTGCCATGGAATAATCTCGCTTAGGTACTTCTAAAACGATCACGGAACCTGGTTCTGTAAATGAACCAGACTCTGCAAAGTAATTTAGCAAGTCATTTTGCGTGATAATACCCAGGTACTTATCATTTTCATCTACTACAGGAATAATTGTAAGTTTTGATTCTCCCAGAAGCCGTAATACCTCATATAGGTGATCCCTTTCGCGGACATATGCCTTACTTAATGATAAGCTATAGGAGCCAATCGGCTCTTCTATATTATTTCCGATAATATCCTCATCGCTAATAAGGCCAAGCAGCTGCTCACTGTTTACAATAGGATAATGAGAAAGATTAAATTCACTCATTAAGCCCAAAGCTTCTTCTCCTGTCTCAGAGGTTTTTAGAGGTATAATACCGTTAGTGATGAGTGAATTCGCTAGCATAATTACAATTTTAATTATAAGTATAAACGTATAATACATCAAATCGTTAGCGTCATTGATGTTAATTACTGTTAAATAGAGCTAGAGTGCCTTAAATACGTTACTTCTAGGAACGAAGTAGTTTTTCTTTCTGAGTTGTGAATTCCTCATCTGTGAGTAATCCTCTTTCCCTAAGGTCGCCTAATTTTTTCAATTGGTCAAGTAGATTTTCAGATTGTTGAATATTTATTTTATCCTCTTTTGGAGAACTTGCCAAATTAATAGGAGATTCAGATACCTTATTTAGTCTATACCCATTACTAGTAAAGGACTCATAGTCAGTCTGAATACGTAGAAAAGCTAGGGCATCGTGACTTTTTATTTTATCAAAATCCAAAAAGCCATATTCCACAGCTTTGTCTAGATGAAAAAAAGCAGAATCTTTCTCTTCATTAATAGAATAGGCACAAGCTAGATTAAAATGTACCGCCACATCCTGATAATTTACCTGTAGCGCTTTCTTAAAATCCTGTATGGCGCCATAAAAATCAAATTCTTTATATTTCTGTATTCCCTTTATTTTATGAGGATTTGTCTTTGATGTTTTCTTTCGACCTAGATTCACTTCTCTAGCTTTCTGTCGTTCGAAATCGCTATTTCTTCTTCGTTCTTCAGCTCTTCGATCGTCGAATTCATCGAAACGTTCTTTATAAGTATCAACGGTTTGGAAGCGGTTGTATTTAAAATCAAACTTCTCTTCATCCATAGCCAAGAGTACCACAGTATCTATAAGCGCTACAAACCAAGTAACAAAAAAGAAACAGATATACAATACCCCTAAGCCTACCTGACCGAGATAAAATCTATGCAATCCCAATGGTCCCCCAAAAAATGCTAAGAGGGCGGCAACCAATTTTTCCTTTTTTCTTTGTCTAGCCAAAATCTTAAATTGTCTACTTAAGTAATTTCCCTTTCTGCGCTTCAAACTCTGCTTCTGTCAATACACCCCTTTCTCTCAAGTCTTGTAGCCTATTGAGCTGCTCAAGCAAGCCAGCATCTAAGCCAGGATTCTTCTTTTTTATAGCGCCAGCTCTAAGCCTATATCCATTTTGTTGAAATGCTTCAAACTCAGGTTGAATACGTAAAAAAGCTAGTGCATCGTGTGTGGCTATTTTATCATAATCTTTGAACCCTAATTTTACAGCTTTATCTAAGTGAAAAAACGAGGACTCCGGATTTTCGGTAAGCGAATAAGCTGCACTTAGATTGAAATGAATAGCTATGTCATCAGGAGATATAGTGAGGGCCTTTTGAAAATCTTCAATAGCACCATCATAATCGTATTCCTTAAATTTAGCTAAACCACTGTTTTTAAGCGGATTCTTTCTCGCAGCAGCAGGACGTATGGCCCTACTCTGCCTTCTTCTGATTTCCTCTCTTCGTCTTGCTTCTGATCGCTGACGTGCAAGATCTGCTTCTTTTCTAGCCCTACTTCGATCCGTTTCTCTCCTGCCACTCGGCCCAGGTGTTCTTTGTCGTCTCTTACCACCTCCCATGATAGAGCTGGCAATAAAAAAAAATAAAGCGAATGGTATAGCAGCACCAAAACCACCGTTAATGAAAGCCATAATGATAAAAAAGAAGGCTATTCCTGAAAAAGGATTCTTATCCATAATATCTTATTAGTAAAAAAATCAATGTTAGAGATACAAAAATATCAATTACTACTGACTTTTTAGCGTGCTTGACCCAGCACAAGCAATGTTTCTATTATTTGGTCATTTCTATCTAGGGTAATCTTTATTTCGTCCCCTGTTCTATACTTTTCTATTTCTAGACTCAACTGCGCCATATTACTAGTTGGTTCATCATTGATGGCAGTGATGATATCGCCTAAGATGATGTTACCTTGTCTATCTCTCAAAGTAGATCTTATACCAGCAAGATCAGCTGGTCCACCTGGCTCTGCTCTAACTACCAAAATACCATTCTTTCTTAAACGCTGTAATATTCCATTGGGTGCTATTTCTATCCCTAAAGTTGGCCTTTTAATTTTTCCATGTGCGATCAATTCTGGGATGATCCACCGCACCGCGTCTACTGGTATAGAAAATCCAATACCAGCATAAGCGCCTGAAGGACTATATATCGCCGTGTTTACTCCGATCAATTCTCCAGAAGAGTTCAAGAGTGGGCCTCCCGAGTTCCCTGGATTGATGGCTGCATCTGTTTGGATAGCATCCTTTATCGGATAACCGCCTGAACCACTGATCTCCCTACCTAATGCACTAATGATACCTGTAGTTAACGTCTGATCTAGTCCGAAAGGATTCCCGATAGCTAATACTGTTTGACCTACCAAGAGGTCATTTGACTTTCCTACAGGTAAAGGACTCAAAAGAGATAAAGGAGCGTCTATTTTTAATACGGCTAAGTCTTTGTCTTTTGCAACTCCTACTAACTTAGCATCCCAAGTACTTTGATCTGCTAAAGTAACCGTAGCTTTATCAACTCCTTCTATTACGTGAAAATTCGTCACTATATGTCCCTGAGTATTCCAGATGAATCCTGAACCTGATCCTTTTGGAATCTCTGCAATATCCATCGTAAAATAATCTTTCTCAAAAGTAGAAGTAGTAATATACACTACACTTGGAGCAGCTTCTTGAAATAAAGCTATAGTCGCCTTTTCATTGGGTTTTAAGTCGAATTTTTCAGTCTTCACTTCACCACTATTGATATTATAAGCAGTGGCTTTTAGTTGATCTACGCTTTCTTCATTTGCACTAATACTACTATCGATAGTCTCTGGCGACGACTTCCATGATACGCCTAAAAGGTATCCGCCTAAAAGTAATATTATACCTACTAGTACACTGAAAAAATTCTTCATCCTTAAAATTTATTTGAAGGTGCAAAAGCTATTAAACGATCTATATATCAAACAACAGTATAGAGAGAATAGATTAATATGCACTGATTTTTTATACGAAATTGAACATTTTCTCGTCTGATACACTAGCTAACTAATTGTGCATCATAGACGGTTGACTCTGATAGTTCATTTAAGACTACCTCTCCTAATGTATTTACCTTATGCGCAGTATAAGGCAACTGGACCTTAATGTAATTATCCGTGAACCCACTTAAAAGGCTTTTGTCTTTATGGGCCTCAAATAATACAGCTCTTTTCTGTCCGACAAACTGCGCATAAAAAGCCCGCTTCTTCTTTTCGGAAAGTGTGGTAAGCATAGTATTTCTCTGTTTTCGTACATGCACAGGAACTGTCCTATCCATTTCGGCAGCTGGTGTATTCTTGCGTTCGCTGTAGGTAAATACATGCAAATAACTAATATCCAAATCCAGTAAAAACTGATAGGTTTCTAAAAAGTCTTCCTCCGTTTCACCTGGGAATCCTACTATGACATCTACTCCAATACAACAATGTGGCATAAGCGACTTAATGTGCTGTACACGCTCTTGGTACAATTCTCTTTTATATCTGCGCTGCATGGCAGCTAGTGTTTTATTACTCCCCGATTGTAATGGCATATGGAAGTGAGGTACGACCCGTTTTGACTGCGCTACGAAAGATATTATTTCATCGGTGCATAAATTCGGCTCTATGGATGAAATGCGGTATCTGTCCACCCCATCTACCTCATCCAGCGCGCGTAAAAGATCAATAAATAACTCCCCTTTTTTAGGCTTGATGCCTTCTATCACAGCGGTGCCGTTTCCGAAGTCTCCGATATTTACGCCGGTCAAGACAATCTCTTTTACACCTTTATCAACAATTTCATTTGCCTTGAGCACGATGTTCTCGATAGTGTCTGATCTGGATTTTCCACGGGCCAGCGGAATAGTGCAAAATGTACATTTATAATCGCATCCATCTTGTACTTTTAAGAAAGAGCGGGTACGGTCTCCAAAAGAAAAAGCGCTGACAAAGCTGTTGGCATGTTGGACTTCGCTTACTTGAGTGATTCCGATATCCTCTGCCTTTTGTAGATCATCCACAAAGTCTAGGATACGAAACTTCTCTGCGGCACCTAATACTAAATCTACTCCAGGTATTTCTGATATTTCTTTTGGCTTAAGTTGGGCATAGCATCCTACTACGATGATCTTAGCCTGGGCATTGGCTTTTTGAGCTTGCCTGACTATTTTTTTACATTTTTTATCCGCGAACTCCGTAACAGAGCATGTATTAATTACACAGATATCTGCTCCATCCTCAAACTTGTTTACAGCATACCCTTGGTCTTCAAACATCCTACCTATAGCCGATGTCTCGGAGTAGTTAAGTTTGCAACCCAAGGTGTAAAATGATACTGATTGTGGTGTAGCCATTTCTAAATTTACTGCAAAAATAAGCATTACCGACTATAATTATCCATTATCACACAGTCATAATGCCTATATTTATACTCATTAATGGCACAAAAAGGCTCTAATTTGCGTTCTCCTACCATTATAATGATGAAGAAAGTACTCCAAATCTGTTTTTTATCTCTGCTTTGCTACTCCAGCTTTGCGCAAGCGCCGCAGCAAAAGCAGCTGGATATCAATAGCCAAACCGTCTTCAAAGACAAGGACGGTAATCAGGTAAGCTTCGATACTTTTATAGAGTGGACTGGTGGTAGTGACTATGATATCTTACCCATATTCAATGATGATGGTTCGCTCAAGGAGATCATAATCAACAAAATATCACTCAATACCGAAATCAAGCCAAATGAATTTGCCTCAACT
>ENA-ORXR01000196-ORXR01000196.1-marine-metagenome-genome-assembly--contig:-NODE-196-length-93544-cov-19.349974_pt1 | contig 93544 bp, 57 predicted proteins | sample MGYA00237866_ERZ511479 | MGnify/ENA metagenome assembly ERZ511479
GTAAAAAGATGTTTTGAGTCAAAGCCGACAAAAGCGTTTCCCTACAGCATGGTTCAACTAACATCCTTACGCCATCTATTAATTGGTGCGTATCGTGTGATGTTTGTGCTAGATGGCGTAGGGATGCCTATATGTTGCCTTCAATGATAAAAAACTCTCGACGATAATCTATGTTCTAAACACAATAATTACAATAAATGAAATTATCTATATCTGATTTAAAAAATAAAATGCCTAGCTATCTGGAAGGATTAAACTGTGAAATAGTTTCAATTAAACTACCTAGTAATTGGAATACAGGGAATAATTTTGTTACAAGAAGTATAAAATGCAATTGTGGGGAAATGAATTTGATTCTTAAGTCTTCAAGTGAAAAAAAGATAAAAGGATTTTTCAAAAAGCGTGAAATTGTTGAATTTCTTGCGCCAATAGCAATAAAGTGTTCAAGTTGTAGCTTTGAGAGAGTAATATTTGATCCTCGAGTAAACGGATATAATGGAGCATTAGGAATAAACTCTTCTAGAGTAGGAAAAAGCGAGATCAAGCCAATTTCTGAAGAAACCGTAAAGGTATTCATTAACTATTCTTATCAAGGCTTGGAGAATTATGAAGATTTGATGGAGGAAGGCATTGGAAACCTTCAGGACTACTATGACACATTTCAGGTATACTTTCAACAAATTGGAAATAAGAAATTAAGTCAATTAGTTACGTATGAATGTGCTTAACTAATTTAGAGGAAAATTATGGTGAAACAGTTTTATGAATTATGTAGGTTGGAAGTTTACCTACAATCGAATTTAACAAGGAAAACTGATGGTAACAAAAAACTTGAGTTTTGCTCGCCGATTAAAGGAAGTCCTAACCACTCCTACCCCTAATCCATTTTAGTTGAATCAAATGCACGGTATTGCGTAAATCTACCAGTGTCACCATCCCAGTAAAATAATTCTAGATTTCCGAATCGTCTCGTAAGCATTATACTGATAAAAATTACCGTAATGAATATAATTCTAGCAAACAATTTACTATTTTGCTAGAAATACAATCTCATACCACCTAGATCCCCTGATAAGTGTTACTTATTCATTTTAATCTGTCGAAATAAAAGATAGTTTAATCAATCCCCTATGCGACTAAGTGTCGTTGCAAAAAAGAGCTGTAAAGTTCAAAAATTAGAAAAATGAGAAGACTGTTCCTTTCTTTGTTGCTATTATGTTCTCTTCCGCAATGGGGAATAGCACAACAAAGAAATGAATCGACCATTATATCTATTGTAAAATCTCAGCTTCAAAATGAATTGACTTCAGCAGAATCAAGCGCCCTACAGATTTACTTAAACGACTTCCATAAAAGCGATCAAAGTCAACTTGAACATTATTATTTCCAGCAAAGTTATAACGGAATCACAATTTATGGTTCAGAATCTAGTATTCACCTCAAGGCCGATGGTAGTATTTTTAAGTTTAACAACAACCTAAGAAAAGGACTTTCTACTTCTAAATTGGCCATTCAAACACCTATTACACCAATTGAGGCTATAGAGTTTGCAGGAAAACACCTTGGGTATCCAACCAACAGTAAAACAGTAGTCCAGTCCCACACTTCCCTAACCAACCGCAAACAGACAATCAGTAATAAGACCCTCTCCAAAAAAGAGATCCCAGTAAAATTAGTCTACACATTATCAGATACCAACAAGTTGACACTAGCATGGGAGCTCAAAATCTACGAAACAAGATCCTCCAAAGCCTGGAACTTAAAAGTTAACACAAATACTGGTGAGATCATTGACAAAAATAGCCTGATCTTAAACTGCAATTTTAACCACAGAGATGACACACATCAATGCTCCAGCCATGCAACCAAAAACAATCCGTTAGAAGACAACAGCCCTACGAAAGAGGCATATAAAGCGCAATCTGCAACAGCATACCGCGTTTACCCAATACCACTCGCACACCCAGGAGAAGGAGCAAGAGCATTGATCAACAATCCAGACAACACCTTGGCATCCCCTTTCGGATGGCATGACACAAATGGAATAGTAGGCGCAGAATTTACGACCACTCAAGGCAATAACGTCCATGCTTATGAAGATGGTAACAATCCAGGCCACAGCCCTAACGGCATAAACGGCCTCAACTTTGACTTCCCGCTTGATCTAACAAATGATCCTGAGGTATATGAAGATGCTGCGCTAACCAATTTATTCTATTGGAATAATATTGTTCATGATGTATTATATCAGTATGGGTTTGATGAACAAAGCGGGAACTTTCAAGCAAACAATTATGGGAAAGGTGGTATAGGAGGAGATTACGTAAAGGCAAGAGCGCAAGTTGGTCCGCTGTGTAATGCTACCTTTAGTTTTACAGCCGATGGTACTAGTCCCGAAATGTCTATGTATGTCTGTAATGGCAAAGATGGCAATTTCTCCAATGCTATAATGATTCATGAATACGGACATGGGCTATCAATACGATTAACAGGTGGTCCTTCTGCTGCTGGCTGTCTCAACAATGTTGAGCAAATGGGGGAAGGATGGAGCGACTACCTTAGCTTAATGTTCACCATGAAACCAGGAGACCTGGAAACAGATGCTTGCTTGATCGGTGATTGGTTGTTTAATGACCCTACTGGCATTCGTCCCTATCCTTACAGCACAGACATGGCCGTCAATCCGCATACCTATCAACATACTTTTAGTGGAACGTCACAACCGCATGGCATTGGAGCAGTTTGGTGCGCTATGCTTTGGGAAATGACCTGGAATTTAATTGATGAGTTTGGCTATGACCCAGATCTGTACAATGGCACTGGTGGTAATAATATGGCATTACAGTTAGTTGTAGAGGCCATGAAACTGCAGCCCTGCAGTCCTGGATTTGTAGATGGAAGAGACGCTATACTAGATGCTGATCAAGCCTTGTATTTTGGTGCTAGTAAATGCCTCATCTGGAATGCTTTTGCAAAAAGAGGATTAGGGGTCAATGCTGATCAAGGGAGCTCAAGCAATCGTTCTGATGGTGTGGAAGCATTCGGCCTTCCCTATTCTTGCGGTGGTACTGGATGTTTATTGAGACTAACTAATACCTCAGCACATCTACCTGATACGGCTTCAAATAATAATACTTTTCTAGTAGAAAGCGATGGCGGTTGGATGGTCACTACTACTGCAACATGGATTACACTCAATACGAAAAGCGGATTCGGGAATGATATTGTCTCCTATGATGTATCCTCTAGCCCCATTTTTATTCCACGAACAGATACCATAAAAGTGTCTTGTTCCGGTTTTTCACGAAACTTTATAGTTGAACAGGATGCCAAACCCTGCACGCAATCGTATTCACCTATCCCCTACACCACTGACTTTGAAAGCGGTGCTTTAGATAGTTATTGGTGCATTGCCTCCACTGATCCAGAAGGCAGAATCCAAGTTACAGGACTATTGACACCAAGAGACAATTCACATCTAGTAATGGACCGTTCAGTTCCTGGAAATTTTACAAAAAATGAGGCTTTACTAGGATTGCAATTGGCTGGTATGTCTAATGTTGTGCTTAGTTTTTGGTGGAAGGAACTTAATGATGAAACCCATCCTGAAGATGGTGTTTTCCTCTCAGATGATGGTGGTACTACCTTTAACAAGGTTTATGATTTTGGAGCTGGAAATCCAACCTATTCAGAAGTCACATTGAGTCTTACGCAACTTGCTGCCGCTTCAGGATTATCGCTTACGAATTCATTCCTTGTAAAATTCCAGCAATATGGATACTTTCCTGCAAGTACAAACGGAATTGCTATAGACGATGTAGCTGTATACGCTGTCAATTGTTCAGTAGGAAGTCCCTGCGCTGACAATAATTACTGTACCATTAATGATGTATATACTGTAACCTGCAATTGCCTTGGCACCTTTGAGGATACTGACAATGATGGTATCTGCGAAACAGATGATCAATGCCCAGGCTTTGACGACAACATTGATTATGATGGAGATGGTGTAGCTGATGGTTGTGATTCAAGTGTTTTTTGTGGTAATTGTAGTACGATCATTGCTACGTACCCACATGTCGAAGACTTTGAAACAGGGATCGAGAATAACTGCCAGTATACAGGTGACGATTTTGATTGGATAACCGGCACCGGAAGTACTAACACTGGGAACACCGGTCCTAGCGCTGCACACCAAGGAAACTATTATTACTATATTGAATCATCCGCTCCCAACTATCCATCTAAAGTAGCCGTTTTCCAAAGCAATTGCTACGATTTATCAGCAGCTAGTGATGCGACAATAGATTTTTGGTTTCATATGTACGGAGCAACTATGGGACGCTTAGAACTAGAAGTAACGACCGATCAGGGTGCCTCATGGACTAGCATCTGGTCGCGAACGGGCAATCAGGGCAATAAATGGGTGAATGAGACGATTACAATTGATAGTTTCATTGATGGCGGCCTGTTCTCCTACCGATTTAGCGGGACAACAAACTCCTTTTTTACTAGTGATTTTGCACTAGATCAGATTACAATAGATATACGTTTATCAGGACAAGGCTATTCCATTTGTAATGCGACACCAGCAATTGAAATAGATGGGATTCCTAATGAATGGGGGATTAATGATACCGTGTTTCATCCAGCTACTGTTATTGCAGGATCTACGACCTCACAGACCGATTTAAATGCTCAGTTTCAAGTTAAATGGGACGATACTTATTTGTATGTCTTAGGTCAGGTACAGGATGACGTATTCATCAATGACTCTTATTTCCCTTGGGATGATGATAGTTTCGAGATTCTAATAGATGGTGGCAATGAAAAGAGTACTTCTTATGATAATAATGACCATTTCTTGATATTCAAGTACAATGATACAACCGTCCATGATATTCTAGGTATCAACAATCCTCCAGGTGTTGACTTTGAAATGGATATGCTCAATGACTCTTATATTTTAGAAACAAAAATTGCTTGGTCTTATATTGGTGTGCCGCCCCCAGTAGCCGGACAAAAGATAGGATTGGAGATCCGAGTGAACGACGACGATTCAGGAGCAGCAAGGGATGCCACAATGTCTTGGAAAGACCTCAATGATAAGGGCTGGAGTAATTCTTCTGTTTTCGGAACTCTAAAACTTGTTGACTGCCTTACGCCTTCCTTAACTTTCAATGTAAAAGCAGTACTGGAAGGCGCTTATAATCCTAACACTGGAATGATGACAACAAGCCTATATCAATTGGAATTATTACCTGGAATGACCTTTTCTGAACCAAATCAACCCGGTACTGAAACACCACCTAGGCAACCTTACACAATTGCGCCTTGGAGTTATCCGGGAACGGAAGGGCTGGGATTTAGCAATAGCAGTTATGACTCCTCAAGTGTTGACTGGGTGCTGTTATCGCTTAGGACTAGCACAGATACCACTGCCAACATCCATCAAGCTGCTGGTATTTTGAAGCAGGATGGAACGATTGCCTTTTTACCTGGAAGTAACTACTACGGAAGTGTTCCTGGTCCTTATTACGTATTGATTGAACACCGAAATCACATGGGAGTGCTATCTGCTCAAGCACTGACCCCTCAATACGGTGTGCTGACCTACGATTTTTCGAGTCAGAATAGCTGGACGCCATCCAACAGTGGCTTTGGGCAATCGGAGCTCCTTCCTGGATTGTGGGGACTGTATGCTGCAGACGGCGACCAGTTGTCTGATCAAACCAGTTATGATGTCAACGGCGCAGATCGTATTCTCTGGAGTATGGACAACGGCATTTTTATGGAATACCGAGCAGCTGATCTTGATTTAAATGGTGAGATTACTGGAGCCGATCGAATATTATGGAGCAGAAATACGGGTATTAATTCTGGTGTACTTAAGTAGACAGACTTTTTCTGTCCTTGTTCTGTAAAAGAATAGTTTAAGGATTAAGAAGCATTGCAATCGCGAGGAAAGTTGAATACTGGAAGTATGGCATCTGTCATAGTATTTAACAGGAGTCTAACACGTTGATTCTCTATGAGATTTTTAGCTTGCCTGGGGCTTGTCGAGTGTCAAAAACGGCAGATATTTCTATTTCATCTGCTTTTATTTTGTAAAACAAACTTGCTCTTTTTGTTACTACGGCTTTGTGAACATCGGGTAGTTGTTTCCCCAATTTTGGATACATTTCAGGGTTCTCAAGGATGTTGTTTATTGCTCTTCTTATCCCTGTTGTCAAAGCCTTGATTTCTTTTTTGCTGTTATGCATCGAAAGATATTCCAGCAATTCAAGATAACTAGCTTCTGCATAATCTGTCCAATTCACTTTCACTTATACCCCATATTTTAGTTTCACCTTTGCCATTACTTCTTCATGCGGGATAATATTCCCTTGTTCTCCTGATTCAATTGATTTGAGTAGAAAATCCTTTTGATTTTCGGTTAGTTCATCCCAGGGGCTTGTTTGTCTCTCTGATTGCAACATTTCCTTCACCTTGCCAATCAGTTCGTTATCTGTAATGCCCATGATCTCCTGTATTAACTCGTATTTTGCTGCTTTAATGCTATCCATAACAACTAATTTTATGATTACAAGATAACGATTTTCAGGTATTAATGCTGTAATTAATTTTATCATGATGGGAAAGTATTATTAATGGATTGCTATCTGCTCAAGCACTGACCCCTCAAAACGGTGTGCTGACCTACGATCTTTCGAGTCAGAATAGCTGGACGCCATCCAACAGTGGCTTTGGGCAATCGGAGCTCCTTCCTGAATTGTGGGGACTGTATGCTGCAGACGGCGACCAGTTGTCTGATCAAACCAGTTATGATGTCAACGGCGCAGATCGTATTCTCTGGAGTATGGACAACGGCATTTTTATGGAATACCGAGCAGCTGATCTTGATTTAAATGGTGAGATTACTGGAGCCGATCGAATATTATGGAGCAGAAATACGGGTATTAATTCTGGTGTACTTAAGTAAGAAGTTGTATATTGTCTGAAACAACCCATAAACAATAATAATGAAATATTGTATCCTTTTACTGACAGTACTTTTACTTCCCTTTTATAGTTTTTCACAAGCGTCCACAAAGTTAAAGAAGACAAAATATCCTAGTTCATTTGAAATTAAGGAAACATTCTATGTTGTAAAGAAAAGTAATCTTAAACATGGTGATTATAAGCTGTTCTTTGAAAATGGGAATCTCAAAGAAAAGGGACTATATGTGATGGGTGAAAAATCAGGAATCTGGGAGACTTTTGATAATAAAGGTCAGAAAATCATCATTTCAGAATACCAAAACGACAAGAAACTGTCTGAAAAAAAGATAGGTATTTGGAAAAAGTATTTTGAAAATGGACAAGTAATCACTGGGTTTGATTACGATAAGAATGAAAAGATTAAGACAATCATTAATGTCCCTGTTCAATATCCGAGAATAGCTATGGAAAAAGGCACCGAAGGTATAGTCAAAATCAAAGTAAAATTAGATGAAAATTGTGAGATCATTGAATTCAACGTTGTAGAAAACGTTAGTAAAGAATGTGATAACGAAGCAATAAGATGTCATAAAAAGTTGATTGAATTAATGAAGAAATATGCCCCTGAGGAGTGCTCAGATTATGACAAAATCCTTCCTCTAGAATTTAAACTTGAAGGGTAGCCCAATTGCAAGCATGAAAAGGCTCTTCAGTTAAAATTGAGTGATTTTCATAAGAGTAAACAAAGAACAAAGTAAACTCGAACATTATTACTTTCTACAAAATTATAATGGAATCGAAATATATGGGTCGGAATCACCAACCTCAAACAGACCATCAGCAAAGGAGATTTGTCTAGGAGAGCCATCCCAGTAAAACTAGTGTATACAGCCTCAAGCAATGGCCAATTGAATCTGCTTGAGACCAATCGATTTATGATTTATGAAACTAAAAATGAAGCAAGGGAAAGGAATATCGGGATTAATTCTTCTGTCCCTAAATAACTAATAACGCTGCTCGGATATCGGTAATTCTGAACTTAATCACTATGAGGTGTTGCTCATTGTTGGTGTTGGGTTTTAGCAGTTAGGGATTGGTTTTGGGAGTAAGAAGTTTGAGCGTTGGTAGTGGATGCACATTGTCATATTGCTATTTAGGTAACTTGCGATTATAACAGAGTTGTAGTAGCACCATAAAAAACGAGGGCTTGATATTGATTCGAATTTGGTGTATATTTACACCAATAAAATCGATTCAATGAAAAGACAAAGTATAACATTTACAAAACCAAATGATGAATGGTTGAAAGAAATGGTCTCTAACGAAGAATACTCAAGTAAAAGCGAACTCGTAAATGATTTAGTTCGACAAGCAAGAAAGCAGCAAATTCAATTAGATTGGATTAATGGGAAATTAAATCGTGCAGAGCAAAGTGGGTTTACTGATTCTACTAAAAATGAAATCTTGAAAGAGTCGAAATCAAGATTGAATGGTTAATTACAAATTAAGTAATGAAGGTAAAGAAGATTTAATCAGAATACATCATTATGGTGTTGTAAAGTTCGAAATAAACCAAGCTGACAAGTATTTCGATTCTTTCTTTGATTACTTTGAATTAATTTCAAAAAATCCATTTTCTTTTGAATCTGTGGATTACATAAGAATGGGGTATCGTCGATGTTCTTGCGGATCAGATGCAATTTATTTTAGATTGCATGACGGCAATGTCGAAATTATGGCAATTGTGGGGAGGCAGGATATAGAAGATAAATTATAAATATTAGATAAAATCGTTATGCCTTAAAGATTCAAGGAAATCGGCAAAACGAAAATGGTTAAAAACTTAGCTTTCGGACCAATCGTAGATCGATTGGCAAAGATTCAAGCAACCCCAGCAATCACTCCATCGACATCAGCAATCCCTTCCTACGTCCAACTAAACTGGCCGTTTTTAGTTATTCAATAACATACAACGGTAGTAAATCTATAGCCTTCTGCATAGCTGACCAACAAATAAAGACCAGACATTGTGGTTTATAGATAAACGAAACGATATAAAACAATGAATAATGAGCAAAATGACGATTAGCCAACTACAAAGATTATGCTACATCAAAGGATCTGATTTCATACATTTTGGAGCGTACACCAGAGAAAAAGAATGTTGAGAATTAGCCACATCTTCGCCACTTCCGTCTGTAACGATCTTTCCACCTTTCATGTTGTCTGTTCGTATAGCAGGATAAGCAAATATGCGAGCTTATTGAAATTGTTTATGGAGATGTAGTATTTCCAACAATAATTTGTACTATTACACTCATTTATGTAATAGCTTGAACCCCCATAGTTTTCCCTTATTTAGACCAAAACAATTAAAACATTTAGAATGCTAAAAACATGTGGAATTGAGATCAAAGGAAGCACTGCTATTGTTGTCGTACTTGAAGGAGACACAGAAAATTTCAAGGTAATTCCTACCGAATTTAAAAAGATTAATCTAGAGAATTCTAACAATCAGAAAGCCGTTAAATCATTCTATAAAGTGGTTAGCGATTTTTTTAAAACCAATAATTTTGACAAAATTGGGATAAAGGAAAGAGCCACAAAAGGTAAATTTTCAGGTGGATCTGCTACCTTTAAAATTGAAGGCTTAATTCAAATTTCTGATTTTCCAGTAGTATTAGTTCATGGTCGTACAATAAAAGCTAAGCTAAAAAACAAGGAGATTGATTGCTCAGAAGTCAATAGTTATCAGGCAGAGGCTATGAGATTGGCGTATTGCTTAATGCTTGAAAAATAAGCTAAACTTACAATTATTAAAAAATGGAGCGTGAAAAGTCAGCAATCGGCCAACTTAACGCTCCTTTTGTAGGAAACAAATCTAAAAAAACATTAACTCTAAAATAATGGTGATTTCACATAAATTGAATGGCTTAAAAGTCATAAAACACTTATAATCACAAGCAATGAGATAAAACGAAACACCAATAAATATCTACCTTGTTAATAAAAAGTCAAAAATTTACTTTTTGATTGAATAGGAATTCATTTTGATGTAATTTGAACCAAATAAAAGTAATACGATGTGTATTTTAGGCAATTCCCAAAAAAGCAAAGAACAACATGGAACAGACATTCAAGAAAAGATGGCATAAACTGATTATAGGATTACTAGGACTATTTGTCGTCTTATTCTTATTCAGATTAGGATATGGGTATACCAAGACTTTTGACAATATCCCCACTCAAACCCAATTCTTTGATAATGTTTCGAATTCAAAAAGAAATTATGCGTCAAAGTCGTACAAAACTAAATCAGCCGTCACCAATCAACCGTCTACAAATGTAGATCAGAAGTATGAAAAAATAGCAGAGATCAAAACCAAATCCTCCAACTTCGAAGAAGAAGAGCAAACATCAAGAAAGACAATAGAACAACTGGATGCCCTCATCCAATTTGAACAGAAAAGCGGCAATAAGGGGTATCGCAAACTCAACCTAGTCATCGGCGTCCCACCCAATAACTTTGACGCACTCTACAACCAACTGATCACAGTAGGAACCGTCCAAGCCAAACAAATCACTAAAAAAGACAAGACCAACGAGTACAAAGAACTCAATGCAAAAAAACAGTCCCTAGAAAAAATAAGAAATTCGCTCATCGACCTAAAATCTAAAGGCGGAAAAATAGACGAATACATGGGACTGGAAAACCGCATCCTCGAAATCGAACAACAACTTCAGGGCCTTGGCGTAAGCCTAGGAGATTTTGATGATGAAAATGAGTTTTGCACCGTAAAATTTTCCCTTTTAGAAGGAAAAAAAGTCAAAATAGGCACCATGCAACGCGTAAAAGTGGCCCTAGAATGGACTGTAAAAATGTATCTCCGAATGATGACCACCTTGTTCTTTCTCACCTTCTTCGCTTATTTCGTCTTACTTGCCATTGATAAGCTAAGATTGTTTGAACGGATTATTAATCGTAGGGATTAAGGGCTGACACTGGCTTCCTCACTAAATTGAACAAGACACAAGGCTCATCAAATTTTAAATATTCTTCTTCTAAGGAACAAATTTCATAAAACATTTGTATTATAATTACAGAATTACCCAACACTCCAAACAAAATTAAACATGAATAAAACGAAAAAAGCCCTAGCCACACTAGTGATTGTCTGTCTTTATCTTACTGGATATTCACAAACCTGCACCCCATCAAACTCTTCAACTGAATTAGACATCAATAATGTCAAAGCTACTTTATTGGGAGGCGGTGACTTATGGTGGGATTTAAGTGATGGGAAATACATTGTACCGAAGCCACCACAGGGCGGTAATCCCGTTTCTACTGTTTTTGCTGCAGGCATTTGGATTGGAGGTCTGGACAATGCTGGAAATCTAAAACTCGCTGCACAAACCTACCGCCAAGGGGGAAATGACTTTTGGCCAGGACCAATTCTATCGAACCCAGTACCTCAGCTCACTTGTCTTAAATGGAATCGACATTTTGTAGTATTAGGTGCTGAAATTGATTCCTTCCTCCAAGATTATGATGATAATGGAACAATCGATGACCCAATTCCCACAAACATTCTATTGTGGCCAGCCAGTGGTAATCCGAATTCTATTTACGGACAAGCACTGCCAATTAGAGATTTAGCGCCATTTAAAGATCAGAATAACGACAGTATTTACAATCCGATGGATGGCGATTATCCCATACTGGGACTCGACGGTTGTCAGGATCAATACGCAGACCAAATGATTTGGTGGGTGTTTAATGATGTTGGAAATGTCCATACCCATACTTCAGGTTCAGCCATCGGAATAGAAGTACAAGCGATGGCATACGCCTTCGTTGATGGACCATTAGCCAATACGACGTTCTATACTTATGACATTATCAACCAAAGTACTGAAGATCTAAATGACACTTATATCGGTCAATGGACGGATACGGATTTGGGGTGTTGGCAGAATGATTTTATAGGGTGTGATGTTGCGCGTTCTATGGGTATTTCCTACAATGGAAGGGCTAATGATCCTGATTGCTCTAGTTTTAACAGTATAATTTATGGCTATGGAAGCCAGGTACCGTTGTTTGGGATTGATTTACTCAAAGGGCCAAAAGACAGCTCTGGCCAATCACTTCCCATGACATCCTTCGTTAGCTATAATAATGACAACTCTCCAGTTGGAAACCCAGCTACTGATCAAGAATATTATCAATATTTAAAAGGCCAATGGAGAAACGGTAGTCCTTTAGAATTTGGAGGTGACGGATATCTGGAAAACACATTTCCGTTTCCGTATATGTTTCCTGGCGTTTCCGCAGACACAAATGACTGGTCTGAATGCACAGAGTTTAATACGCCAGGTGACAGAAAAATGTTGATGGGATCTGGTCCCTTCGATTTCCCTGCTGGCAGTCGCAATGAATTTACTATTGCTGCGATCTTTGTGCCGAATGTCCCACACCCTTGCCCCAATTTTGCTCCATTAGAAATGTCTTCTGACTCCATCCAAGCTTTGTTCGACAATTGCTTCAGCCCAATGGTCACGAGCATCGAACCAGTGATTCCTGAGGTCTTGGAAGCGTCACGTGTTTACCCCAATCCCACTAATGTGAGTCAAGGAGTACACATTACTAATGTCCCCGCAAACGCTATTCTGGAAATCACTGCTATTGACGGCAAGCGGCTCTATACCAAACAACAGAAAAGCGGCATCACAACTGATCTCTTTTGGGATTTAACAACAGATAACGGTGGTTTTGTTACTGGAGGACTGTACTTTGTTTCTATTCGGTTGGAAGGTATAGGCAGTCGTGTGTTTAAGGTATCTGTTTACTAAGGCACAACGTGTCCCCATTTGTAGAATGAATCACAAATTCCTAACAAGGAACAGCGTTTAATTCGACAACATCAAATATTACTTTTTATTACTTCTACAGGAAACATCATGTCTGATTCATCGAAAGTCACCTCCAACAGTTTCGTCCAATATGTTTTTTTTAATCTTCCATAATCGAAAAGATCTGGCTCGATAACCAAGTATTTTTTATCATTATGTTCAAAGCAAAAACTTTCATCACACCTAGTTTCGAGCCCGCCTACACCAAATGTAACATGATTCATGTACTTGATTGCAATCAGGTCAAAATTGGTATATCGATCAGCTAGCATAAAAATAAACAAAGTGTAGTCTTCACAATCTCCTTTATTATAATAGAATGCCTGTTCTAATGACTGCGGAACTTCCCGCCTTAAAAATAGATCCTCGTCATCACAATAGGAGAACATTTGAATTGTAAAATTATATATAATTTCCAATTTTTGTTTTTCTGATTTATTTTCAAATCTAGAATACAAAATGGTGTCAATTATCTCAATTAATTCTTCATTTATAGGTATTTCATAATAGTCACCGTAATCTACCAATGGATAATCATGTAATATTTGAATTTTTGTTAGATCAAAAGGGAGCTTTACATTCAATGAATCATTTTTTCCAAAATACAAAACTCTATCTTCCCATACTATTTCTCTATTTGGCAAATTGGGTGCCTGAACCGGCTGGAATTTCATCGGCTTACTTCCCCCTTTTAAATCTAAATCAATATAGTGTCTCAATCCCTTTTTTAGTGACGTATTTATATCAAGATATAGTTTATCATCTAGTGTCCACCCCATAAAGAATGAATCTGTATTTCCAACATCTCCTGTAATAATCAACCGTACTTGTTTTCTTCCTTTCTCGTTATATATCAATCTAACATCATAATCACACCTAGCTAATAAAAACCAATTATAAAGATCGTTATACTCGGTTCGCCGATCAATACTTAACGTAAACTTTTTGATCAACGAATAGAACAGCCAATCATCTAATTGATACTTAACTTTTAAGTTTTGTAATGTTTCTATTAAAGAATCTGTGTTTATACTTTGAAGATGATTGTACGCGACATAGATATTTTCTTTGTTTATTCTTTCATATTCAGGTAAAACAAATTGATCAGCATAAGAAATACAAATCTTTTCACTGTAAAATTGGAACTTCGACTCACCTCCATAAGCGTTATTATTGTGACACAACAAGCAGAACAATAGAAGTATCCCAAAGCAATTGCATCTAATAAAAAATCCTTGAGGATATCTCTTTTTGACCATATTTTTTTCTTATTTGTAATCGAACTCTTTTCCTAAGTGTTCTTGCTCTAGCTTTTAGCTTCCTTCCACTTGCTTCCTAGCAGCGTATACTTACTACAATTATGAATTTGATGCCATTGACAATTGGGTTGTACGTCTTAACTCAGAAGATTTTTAGAGAGACAACATACTTCTAGTAAAACCGAAGGCAACAAATCCCCTACTTCTGCGCCTTAAAAATCAACAACAGCGTAATCACACTAAAAATGATATTAGGGACCCAGACCCCAATCTCCGCAGGTAATCCAGCATTGATGCTAAACGTGGTGGAGAACTTCGATAAAAAGATAAATGCGCCACCGAGACCTGCACCTAGCGCCAAGTGCAGCCCCATACCACCACGTACCTTGCGAGAAGCAACCGCCATTCCGATAACCGTCAGTATGATAATAGAAAACGGATCTGCGCTGCGCCGATGCCGCTCTACTTCAAATTTTTGGATATTACCAACGCCACGCTTGCGTTCACTGTCGATATAAGCAATCAATTCGGGAGTGGTCATGGTCTCTTTGAGGTTGTCGCGCCTTGCCAAATCACCAGGAACGACCGCCAATACTGTATCCAGGTCTGTGCCAGACGTCAGCGTTTCCTTGACTTTGCCGATGGTCCTGATCCGATAGTTCTTGAGTGTCCACGCTTTCTTCTTATTATTCCAGACAGCGCGTGATGCGGTTAATTTAGACACCAGTTTGCCATCAACAATTTTTTCAAGGGTCATGTCGGTACCCGTGCTGTCTTTGATCTGAAAACGCCGGAAATACAGCTTATCCGTTTCATTGAGAAACAGGTGGATATGTTTCGATTTATTCTCAAAATTATGCTTCCAGATGTACGTATTTTCGAAGTCGATTCGCTTCTTGTTGCCTTCCGGAATAATATAATGATTGCCCATATAGTGCAACCCGGCAACCAGTCCAGCAGCCACCAGATAAGGCAATAGCATCCTAAAAAAACTAGCCCCAGCATTGTACACTGATATGATTTCAGAATTGTAGGCCATTCTCGAAGTAAAAAAGATAACAGCAATCAGCGAAAACAGCGGCCACAACAAACCATTGATGTAGGGTATATAGTTGAGATAGTAATCCGTAATCATTCCTGAAATGGGAATATCGTCCTCTAGATAATCATCTAATTTTTCACTAAAATCAATTACAATAGCAATAAGAGAAAAGATCAACGACAGAAAGAAGAACGTTGATAAATATTTGCCAATGATATATCGATCTATTGTTTTTAACATTATAATCTCCTAGTCAATTCTTGTACCATTTTAGCCTTCCATTCCTTGAAATCGCCTATTATGATGTGTTTTCTGGATTCTTTAACTAACCATAAGAAAAACGTAAGATTATGGATACTCGTAATCTGACCACCCAACAACTCTCCTACATGAATCAAATGCCTGACGTACGCCTTGCTATACGTCCGTGTTAATGCACATGGACCATCAGGATCTATTGGACTAAAATCGTCCTTCCATTTGCTGTTTTTGATGTTAATAACACCATTTGCAGTATACAACAAGCCATGTCGCGCATTTCTAGTCGGCAATACACAGTCGAACATGTCAATCCCAAGACCAATACACTCCAGCAAATTGACTGGTGTACCGACGCCCATCAAATAACGAGGTTTATCGACAGGTAAGATATCACAAACAACTTCCGTCATCTCATATAGATCTTCGTGTGGTTCTCCTACTGACAAGCCACCAATCGCATTCCCTGGTCGATCAAAACTAGCGATGGTTTCTGCAGACTGTCTACGCAAATCCTTGTAAGTACTTCCTTGTACGATTGGAAACAGGGTTTGTTCATACCCATACAAGCCTTCCGTACTATCAAACCGATCAGTGCAACGTTTTAGCCACCGATGTGTCATCTTCATAGATCGCTTGGCATAGTGATAATCGCAAGGATACGGGGTACACTCATCAAATGCCATGATGATGTCTGCTCCGATTTGTCGCTGAATGTCCATCACATATTCTGGAGAAAAGAAATGTCGGCTCCCATCTACATGCGACTGAAAAGTCACGCCTTCTTCCTTGATTTTGCGTCGTCCACTTAGGGAATACACTTGATAACCACCAGAATCCGTCAGCAATGGCTTTCCCCAACCATTAAACTTGTGGAGACCACCTCCTTTCTCAATAATGTCAACGCCCGGTCTCAGAAACAAGTGATACGTATTTCCTAGGATGATTTCTGCTTGGATGTCATCCGTCAATTCCTTCAAATGAACACCCTTTACGGTGCCCAGTGTGCCTACTGGCATAAAAATAGGCGTTTGGATGTCCCCATGAGCCGTTGTCAGTATACCTGCTCGTGCTTTAGTTTCTTTATCCTTGCCTTCAATGGTAAATTTCATAGTACAAAAGTTGTCCTCATAAAGGAATGCCAAATTATTACTTATGTTTGTGTAAAAGAAATAATTATTCAAATAGTCGGCTACATATTTATATTCTGTTGTGTTGTTCAACTGATTTACTGGGGTGTGATCTTCATGAGATTTGCCTTAATGCCTACGTTACAACTACAAAAGGGCGCATTTGCAAAACCCTTATCTATAATTATTTGCGCCAAAAATGAATCTGCAAATTTAAAGGCCAACCTTGCCTCTATCTGTCAACAAGACTACCCCAATTATGAGGTCATCGTAGTCAATGATCAGTCGACTGATGACTCTGCAGTCATTTTAAAGCGATTTGAGCAAGAGTTTCCACATTTACGACACATTACCACAAAAGGACCATCCCAATCGCTTAAAGGCAAGAAAAACGCCCTCTCACAAGGAATTAAAGCAGCAAGTCATCCATATTTGTTGATGACAGACGCCGATTGCCTAGCCAATTCCAATCAGTGGGCCAATGGTATGGCGCAAGGGTTTATGTACAAAAAGGAGATTGCACTTGGATATGGTCCTTACAAAAAAGAGCCTGGCTTCCTCAATCGATTGATCCGATACGAGACGGTCCTCACTGCGATTCAGTATTTCTCTTTGGCATTATGGGGATTGCCTTATATGGGTGTTGGGCGTAACCTCGCGTACAAAAAAGACCTGCACCAACAAGCCAACGGTTTTACCACTCACGGTGATCTCGCTTCTGGCGATGACGACCTGTTTATCAGCCAAGTCGCTACTAGGAGCAATGTCGCTTTAAGAATCCACCCGAGGTCTTTTACCTATTCTCAGCCTGCACATAGTTGGTCGGCCTTGTATGCTCAGAAGACCCGACACTACTCTACCAGTAGCCGTTACAAGCCTTTGGTGATTGCGGTTTTAGGGTTGTTCTCCTTGTCGCATTTCGGATTGTACTGCAGTGCGCTCGCCTTGCTGTTGACTGGTGGTCTACCCAAGGGATTACTCTTGTTGTTTGTTGCACGGTTAGCTGTGCAATGGATCGCCTTGTTTTACTGTTGTTCAAAATTGAAGGAGCGCGATCTCTTGTGGCTCACGCCGCTGTTGGATGTCGTTTTTGTCTTGTACTATGTTATTTTCACACCTGCGCTACTCCTAAAACAACGTCAGGCAAAATGGCGCACCTCCTACAAATAGAGACGATACTACGTACCTTTTTAGGTTTTAGTGATTGGTCTTCCTACAAATAGGGACGATGCTACGTGCCTTGTTAGATTTTAGTGATTGGTCTTTTTACAAATAGGGATGGTGCTCTGCACTTTTTTAGGTTTTAGTGATTGGTCTTTTTACAAATAGGGATGGTGCTCTGCACTTTTTTAGGTTTTAGTGATTATTAGTTCCTCTATTCGTAAGTCTACAAAGGCACGTAGTGTCGTCCTGCCTTCCTGCATTCAGCAGTCAGGCCCTATTTGTAATCACCAATCACGTAAGTCTACTAAGGCACGTAGTGTCGTCTCTATTTGTAGAAGCACCAAGCACGTAAGTCTACTAAGGCACGTAGTGTCGTCCCTATTTGTAATCACCAATCACGCAAGTCTAATAAGGCACGTAGTGTCATCTCTATTTGTAAAGCACCAAATCACGCAAGACTACCAAGGCACGTAGTGTCGTCCCTATTTGTAGAAGCACCAAATCACGCAAGACTACTAAGGCACGTAGTGTCGTCCCTATTTGTAATCACCAATCACGTAAGTCTACTAAGGCACGTAGTGTCGTCCCTATTTGTAACCTTGCTGCGCGACGGCAGGCAGGCCCTATTTGTAGTGTCGCAGGCCCTATTTGTAAACCTCAATACTTAAAACCCAACAACTTGTTTACCTGATTATATAATGATAGCGCGCCCGATAGAAGCGGGTCGAAGTATGGATAGAGGCGTGTGATGCAAGGAGTGGTGACGGCACGTAGTGACTAGCCACGACTATGCAGAACCGACTATAGGCGTACTGAGTACGAGCGGATAGCGGGGAATTCGCGCCCAAAAGATCATTTTTAGGGCTATTTGTAAACAAAAAAAACCTCTGTCATATGACAGAGGCCCGAACAAAAAACAAAAAACAAACTATAAACCCACTATGAAAACCCGTAGTTAATGTGGAGGGGAATTGTATGCTTGTTAAATCTACTTTCAATCATTCATTTTCACTAGTTTAACGTGTCCCATCCTTTTTTAGCGCGGCAACTTTAGATCTATTGACTTCAGTTGCTTTGCTTGTCGTCGTTTGAACAAGTATCGTTCGTTTGACAGTTGTAAGATGTACTATTTGAGCGTACCACTCAAAAGAAAAATTGAGTAGTTGTGACAGGAGAAAAATGAGAAAAGCGGCTTTCAACCTTATAGATCAGCGATTTACACCAATTTTGGTAGATTGGTATTTTGAAGAAGATTAGCTTATATTTGACAAGTTTTACCGGTCAAAAGAAAGGCTAGGACGCAGGTTATTTACTTGATGATAAAGGACTTACTTAAGAATCAATTTACCACTATGCAGGTGATCATCGGAATCTTCAATTTGATAAAAATAAACTCCTTTTGCTAGATTATCTCGTTGCAATTCGAATTGATTCGTATTGACCTCTTGTTGATTGATCAGTCGGCCATGAAGATCATACAGTGATAATCGCACTGGAAGCATTGTTTGTTCAAATGTAAATGTAGTAAAATCGCCCATTGGGTTTGGAGCCACCTTGATTTCCGGCAATTCGAAATTGAGATCGTCGATAGCAGTTGGAAGCATTGTGACACCAGTCGTATCTTCGAGATAAAAAGCGATAAGTACTTGCATTTCGTCGTCAGAGGTATTGCCCCAACAAACATCGGCTGGTCCGTTATTCAGGTAGTAGGCTTCATTTATTAGCCCAGAAGTGCTAGAAAAATCTACGTAGTGAAAAGGATTGAAGTACCGAATTGGGATATGTTGATAATCGAAATAAGGATTCGCACAACCAGGAACGCCGTCTGGGCAGCTAGCATCATAGATCAAGTCTTGTTTTTGCCAGAATTCACTTTCCCACACCTTGTATCCAGTACCGAGCTGATGCGTGTGCCCCATGAGTCCCCACAGATAGATATCTCCAAAATTGAATTGAAGCGGCATGTAGCCAGTATAGGGTTGTCCGTCGTTGGGAACACAAATGAGTTGATTAGGGAACAGAAAGGCCTTCATCTCTTGTGCAGCAGTTCCAAAAGATTGGGTGTACACATTCATGTAGACTTCCGCCTTATACGGTAGATTGTGATAGTTGATGTAGTGTGTATTTAAATCAAGCACCGCGTCATTATTAAAGGTAAACGCAGAACCTTCAGGCAATTCTAGGTCCGTGGTTCCTTGTATAGCACTGATCAATCGGGTATCACTATGATTTGAATTGCCTCTCAAGCCAGGTGGAGTCGACAAGGAGCTTTGATAATCATTGTAGTCATACACAATGAAGTGGTGTGATGAAGTACCTAGGAAGGACTCAATACGATGTACTTCCCGTTCGTTATTATCCAAATCAAGTTCCCATTTCTGGAAATACTCCACATTTAGTCCAGTGCTAGGTTCTAGGAAGAAAGGGCCTACTTTGATTTGAAAGCCTTGTCCTGCAGCTGGAGGTGCTGGTCTTCCGTTGGGGAAACTGGGTAGTCCCATTCCACTATAGTAATCCACTAATAACTGAGGACGAACGACTTGGCCGGAATCTGGTGCCGCAAAGAGTGTCCACTGTCTGATTAATTCTTTTTCGGCGTCTGTCAACCCTTGAGCGCCGTGCGGTGTGCTGTTTTGGTGTTCTGCATTATCAAGTACAATTGTTGGTTCTAGTCCATCATGCACTTTTCTAAAGATGAAACTTCTGTCTGGTCGTCCAGGATAAATTTGGTTGTATCCTTTAGACTGTGCATGGTTGTTGGCGACTTGTCCTTCGAAAATTCTACTGTAGACATCTTGTTGTGGATCTGCGCCACTCCCTTGAAGGTCCAGATTACCAGCAGGGCTAGCATTGCCATGACAAGAAACGCATTTGTTTTGAAAGATAAGATAGACATCTTCAAAAGTGGATTGTGCCACTACAAAATGAACAGCAAACAATAAAACGACGAGGAATATCAATTTTTGCATAACAACCAGTTGATTAGTATTTTAAATTTCGAATTTTAAAGATAAGGTTTTTTTTATTAATTCAATTGTATCAAGGAATAAATGCTAGAAAGGCATTAAAAGTGGTGAATGTTCTGTAAAAGGAACTACTTAAGAAGAGGTTGCTTAATTACTATAGAAATCTTATCTGGTTGTCTTGTCACTTACACATCTAACTGAAAATTTTTTTAGCTTTTCTTCTTGTCGATTATATGATGTTTATGCGTGTGAATATGATATCCATCACCGTCTAAATGTATATGGTACTTTGGATCTGTTGAGTCATAATGCTTCGTCCAAACATTCATGGATCCGATGGCTACGACTCTTCCGTATTGTGTATGCCCATGATGTTCTAAAACTAATTTGAAAGAAAACTTTCCGTTTGATGGCTACGACTCTTCCGTATTGTGTATGCCCATGATCTCTTAAATTTAAGGGATTGGGGTCTTCAAGTAGGGCCTGCCAGCCGTCGCGCAGCAGGTTACAAATAGAGATGACACTACGTGCCTTGGTAGTCTTGCGTGATTTGGTGCTTTACAAATAGAGATGACACTACGTGCCTTGGTAGTCTTGCGTGATTTGGTGCTTTACAATCTGAGTATCAATTTTTCTTATTTTTAAGTTCTCTGATTCTCATGGGCATACCATCAATCAAGGCAAACAAGTCCTCCTCTAATATTATTGAATTTTGCCGTAGTTTTATCCCGCCGTCCAATCCAATTAAAATGACCTCAAACCTCGAATCTTTCTGTTTGATTTTGTGAAGATCTTGGTGTACTATTTTCCTCCATTCTTCTTCCGATGAAACGCCCACTCGATATTTGTCCCCTTTAATCTGATAAATTATCAACTTTCTTTCCTTCAGTGCTGCTTCTTTTTCCTTAAGTAGATCTAGTTGTGAATTAAATAGGTCTGCTTTGGAGTCATGCATACTTATTATTAAAATTCTATTCTCCCATTGGTGAGAAGTTATATCTTGCGAAAGGCTATAATTTGAATTGCACATGATGATAGAGAAAGAAAAGATTATACTAAAGTATTTCACGTAAATATTGATTTCTAGTTGTTTACCAAGTATAGCGCACTCCTAAGGCAGCAGCCCAACCGAATCCTGGAAAATCTCCTAAAAAATCCCACATTGGTCTAGCATCAAGACTTATTAAAACAGGTGCATCCATTACATTAAAATCGAACTCTAAACCTATTTGTCCACCCAAACCAATATTAATATAATCATTACCATCACGATAAGAGCGAAATCCGACGCCAGCTCCTGGTCCGACATACCAATTTAGACCACTATTAATATTCCAATTCCAATGATAAATTCCTACCAAACCCATTCTACTTTGATTTCTATTCCCCCTAAAACCTAAATCAAATTCAATTCTATTACTTTCCCCTAATCCGAGCTGATACGAGACTTCTGCTCCATTAATATTTCCATTACCATTAAGCCTTATTCCTAATGCATGTGGATTTACTTGAGCTTGGACAAGATAACCAGCAAACAAAACAACGCTTAATAAAAAAAACTTTTTCATTTTAATTAATTTTTATTTTATGTCTAATTTATTTTATTATTTGGTTTATTTGGTTTCTAAAGTAGATAATATATTAATAGCTAGCTAACAATCTATAATAAAAAATGTTTTTATCATTAGAATGTTTCGCTTTTTACCATAGTAATAACACTCGTGTAGGAATGGAATTATTTTTTAAGTCCCTACCCTATTCGCCAGTACTTCAACGTAATTTTCCACTTAGATTAAAAGCCAATTCTTCTTCTTGAATCTTTACTAATAAATTGAGTCGATTGATGTTCACTCACATCGATGATCTTATCATGCAGGTAGTCAAAAAATGGTACGAACTCCCATTTTTTTTTGAGATTTTTCAATCTTTTGTTCCTTATCTTTTTCTCCATATTTTAGGAAGAAATTTCCATCCAAGTCTTTACGAATTAGGATTTGAATTAGAATCAGTTCTTGTGGTAAGGTTTCGGGAGCAGCGCATACCGTTAATCCAATACCAAACTGCCACATAGAATCTGGTCTTAGTGAGAGTGCGCTGACTAGAGCTGGTCGAACTCATTGTCACAAGGCGGTTCACAAACTGTGTCTTAGTGAGAGTGCGCTGACTAGAGCTGGTCGAACCAGTTCAAATTCGTTAGTTTTACTAATTTTGAAAAGAGAAAATTGTGATTCAGGTATTTGAAAATATACCTTTAATTCTGCTACAAAATTTACTGCTAGATCGTGGCATTCATTTTGAAAATCTTTGAAACTCTGCTGGGCTTTTGAATATGCTTGACATAATTCTACAAATTTTGTTGTTTCGATACTATTAGATAATTTATTATAGCAATATTTATTTATATTAAAGGTATTAAAAGTTGCTATTTAACTCTGTCAATTCGTAATGGTTATGCTCATTTAAAAAGATATGATTATCGAACTGTTTGATGGAGGATAGAAATATCCTTTCCTGTTAATGTATTGGATTTAAGTAGCGTTTCTATTTGATTAAGATTATAATCTTGCTTGGAGTAAACAACAACAAACCCTTCATCGCCTGCTTTTAAAAAGCACTTTTTCCCGAAGTCCGTATAGTTAGTAGCTCCAATACCGATAAGGGCATGATCAGGATATTCTGCTTGTTGGATAAGATCATGAATACATTCTAATGGTCCTTCGTCCGTTTGCGTATTCATTTTAGCTACTATCCATGATAAAAGTTGCTCATAAATGTAGCTATAATCTGAAATTGGAATGTTACATCCATAAGGGTGTAACACCCCGTTTCTTCGTAAGTATGCTACTATATTATAATTGTCCAATATTCCACCTTTTGAAAATTCATCAATTTCAATTATGGTATCACTTATACCTTTGGAGTTTGGGCCCCAATTCTTTTTTTCACTTAATTTATCTGCGGCCATTTTTCTTATTGAACAATCATTAAACGCACCGAAGGAAATTGGGGTGAGTGATTTTACTAATTGATTTTCATATTTTATACTGCAAATAATTGCCAGTTCTGGTTCAATTTGCACGTTTTCACCTTTCGAGGGATAAGAGATTGTACTAGAAGAGTAGGGATAGACCCCAAAACATTTATCTGTTTTTGCTGGCAGATAAAACGGAAATATTCCTTTAGGTGCATCCGCTTCTCCATCTTTTGTATTTTGAAAGCCACCAGATTCTCCAGCTTGGTCAAGATGCCCCGCAACGTTGCCTGCAACACCTAACCCTATCATTTTCTTGTAATCCATTGTTGTTTTTTTAATCAATTGTTAGAGCGTTTTTCTTGCTGTGTCTTTTCTGTACGTTATATCTTATTTGCCTGTCAGAACGTTATTAATTAATAAAATTAATAATTGAATTTTTTCTTTCATTGGATGTTTGCCTTTTTGATTACCGACGATTCCTTTAGTAAATATAAAGTTACTTAAAATCAATATTCTTTCTTTTAAAAAGAAATAATTTAATCATAAACGATTGATAAACAATGAATAAAATACGTTTTAAATATCATTAAGCATTAAAATTATCCCGAATAATTCGTTGAGAATTAGCTTCATTAGATACTTCCACAACAATTCACTATTTGTAGTAGCGGTTTCTGGTATGAAATCCATTATACTTTAACTAATAAACTTTTCTTATTTTTATGTAGACTATTTCTAAATAACGATTCTTTTACTATATTTGCGTCGAATTCAGATAGCGGAAATGAAAAGATTATTCACACTTTATTGTTTTATTCTAGTAGCGTCTCAAGCGTGTGCACAGAACATCGATTTTGAGAAACCAGGCATCCTCGGCAACCTATTTATCCGTATGTACGGAGAGCTGCATTACTACCAACCCGTAGGAGGAGAAACGTTTTCAGCAGGTCAGTTTGACGCCAAGCGAATTGTCGCTCTATTCGGCTATCAGTTTAACAGGAATACGCAATTCGTCACCGAATGGGAATTAGAACACGCCAATGAGATCTTTCTGGAACAGGCATTCGTCAAGCATAAAATACTAGGAAAGACGAGTCTGAAAGCAGGAATGATCCTTATTCCAATGGGTATTGTAAATGAGGCACACGAACCCAATAACTTCTTCAGTGTCGACCGTCCTATTGTCACTCGTTATTTGATTCCTACTACTTGGAGAGATATCGGGTTGGGCGTTACGGGGATCATGCCCGGCGATCTGAAATTTCAATTGTATTTAGTCAATGGGTTACTAGGTTACAAGGATGGTAGTGCTAAATTCAATGGGGAATCGGGTTATAGGAGTGGTCGTCAAAAGGGCATTAAAACAACGATGTCAGCGTTACCAGCTATCTCTGGACAGTTAGAATACTTTGGTTTTAAATCAGGAAAAATAGGATTGTCAGTTTACTCTGGACGTTCTAATACGGATGCCTACAACGGAATAAAGAGATCTGACACCCAAGCCCGCCAAAGCGCAGACAGTACAACAGTTTATACGAATATGGCTGGCCTACATGCCAATTTCTCTCCTGGCAATTTGTCTATCCGCGGAGAACTGATTTATAGTCATAATACGGGCAACGAAGCATACAATGCTATGGCGAATACGAATCTCGGCAAATCAGCAGTTGGTGGCTATCTCGAAGTTGGTCATCCAGTGACTCAAGACAAAAAATGGATGGTATTTGGACGATTCGGTTATCTGGACAATATAATGGAACTTGATAGTAATAACGATTACAACCATATCGTTACTGCAGGAATCAATTATATGATGGCAAAAGGTGCTGTCTTGAAACTGGATACACAGGTCTCCAATCTTAAAAACGATCCTGTTTTCTTCATTAATAGTGGTGTTGGCATATGGTTTTAAACTACTTACATTTATTGGTCTTGCTAGGGGTTTTGGTTTCAGGTGCGCCTGAGGGTCGACTATTATCTCAATACAAAGCGAAAGTCCACAAAAAGCTGTTCAAATCCTTCGAAACAACACAAAATATCAGCTTGACCTCATTAGAAACCAAGGAAACTACACTAGAACTATATCAAGTCAAGAGTCAATTCAAAAAAATAGGTTATCTGGCACTCCGTGAAGTCAAGGCTTGTAGTCTGAATGGTTGTTCATCAGGCGATCGAAAAATCAATAATCTGGCATCTGAGTACTATGACATTGCGGTGTTGCTTGACCAGGAGCTAAACATCAGTCAAATTGTTGTGCTGGATTACTTCTCGGATTACGGTTATGAGATTTCTTCTAAGCGCTATTTAAAGCAATACCAAGGCAAAAACCTATCTGACTTTTCACTGAATACGCCAATGGTGGACGGGATTTCTGGTGCCACAATTTCTTATGACGCGTTGATTGTGAGCTTGGAGGAGATTGGTAAACGCCTTGGTGAAAAGTAAAAACTCCCGACTTATTGAATAAGCCAAGAGTTAGAATTTATAAACCCACTATAACTTATTTTACAATCATTTTCCCGCTGCTTATTAGTTGCTGCTCATCAGAAATCGTAAAGAAGTAAAACCCATCAACCAAATGATTTCTGTTGATGCGATAATGGTTGTTTTCCATTTGGGCGTTCAGTACTACCCTTCCCTGTGCATCACAAATACTCAATGCTTTGGTAGACTTCGACGGATGTTCTACTATGATATCTGCGTATTCCGCAAATGGATTTGGGACAACAGTAACATTGAAGGAAGTCGTCTCATCCTGCTCTTCGTTATCAGTGGAAATCAGAATCTGGATAAAGTCCTTGCCCACTTCATGATACGTCTGATTGGTAATGACTGGCGCCTCATAATCGAAGTAGATCGCTGCTGAATTGTAGATCATTGTACCTAACGGCAAGCTGTCTTGTTGACTGATATTAAAGGTGACAAAGCCATGAGAGCCAGGTTCATTTGTAGTCGAATCGACTAACTGAATGTTAGGAAAAGTGAACTTTAGTATGTTGTTCCCTACGATATCTAACCTGTAGGCGTGACTAGCAGCACCTTGCTGTATGGAAGTGATATCTAGATGTGGCGACAGCGTATCTCGGACCACAACATTGAAGGCAGTGTCTGTTCCAATATTTTGGAAGCGGATCAAATAGTCGAGATTTACATTTTGGTCTATATAATGTTCAATGTCATACCCTACAGGAGTAGCTGATTTATCATTAGGATCAAAAGGACCGTGTATAGGCGAACATACATTTTTCCTATAGTTTAGATTACCTGTATTGGGAAATTGATTGAGATACCCAATACTAAAAGTTCCTAGTGCATTTACTCCACATGCCTCAACCGCTTCCATAGGCTGATAGCCTGCAGGGTAATAATTTGGAGATTGCTCGGCGTACATGATATAGGTTGATCCATTGGAGGGCATTTTCACCTCTTTTGTTTGCACAGGAGTTAACTGAAAAGTCCCCGTTTTCAAGATCAGATTATCCTCAACGATAAAGTAATTTTGTGGATTGGTCATTGGGTTGTTACCAATGTTCTTTAGCGTAAACGTAAGAGAGTCCAAGCCACAAGAAGATTCTATTTCCGTTATCGATCCATCCCAGTTAGGAGGGTTTGGGAGGCAAGTGGTATCAGGAAAAATCTGAGCTTCCACACAAATAGATTGTCCAATTATAGTCCAACAAGAAACGTCTGTTTCTATTGTAAAGCTGCTTACAGTTGAGTTATGCGGCACGGTGCCCAAGTTGAAGGAATAAGTGTTCCCAGATTGTGAAGCCCATGGAATGGAGCTAGAGAGAATGGTTAATGTGGTGTCAAATGTAATATCAATAGAAGCATTAAAAGCGTCTACCGTACCTGTATTCTGATAATTTACAACGTAGGTGGCAGATTGACAACGTCTCAAGATACTGTGATATATGGAAACATCCATGTAGGGACAGTCAAATGTCTCAACAGGCCAATCCACCTTTAACGTGTCAAAACTCCATACAGTAAACGGAAAATTTGTGAGACAATTTGAAAAATATGGATTAGGAATTGGTACTGTGATATTATAAGCACCACTATCTACTCCAAAGGAATAAAACCCCAAAGAATCTGTAGTAACAATGAATGATTCATCTCCATCAACCATTAGCATCCAGTCTCGCAAACCATTTTCTCCTGTTGTAAAAGCACAATCCTTATTATCATCCTTAACAATTGTTCCAGTTACTTGATTAGAATAATAATTCCCTAAGCTGTCTAATTTGATTAATTCAGGGCTGTTGTCTTCTGGATAAACGCGTGCCATTTCTGCAGAATAGCTATTGCCAACTGCATCTGTTATCAATAACCCAAATCCGTAACTCATACAAATCGAGTTAACAGTTTGACCCACCTCTCCGTTAAACCAAGTATAGGTATAAGGAGGAGTACTATTTGGTATATTAGGCAAGGCGGTCACAGCAGAAAACATGGGGCAATAATCGCCATCTTCATAAATCCCGCACTCAATAACAAAGTCTACAGTATAAGTTCCTCCATTATAGGAATAGGACTGTTTAGTACCTAAACCTATACCAGAACAAATAAATGCGCCATCATTGGAAACCAAACAACTTTGAAATTCTTCATTTCCTCTTACTTCCTTTCTCCATTCCTCATTGCCAAGAGAGTCTATCTTTATGGCTAAAGCCCCGTTCTGATTGTTTCCATGCAGAAAAAAACCACCATCATGCATCAAAAACATATCATTCAAATAGTTATCATTCATTTGGAATGCATTTGTCCACAATACATTGCCGTTAAAATCAGTTTTTCTAATTATAATTTCATTAGGAGCGCCCCATGTAACATCGTTCATTCCTAGGAAATATCCTGTAGGCGTTCTTTCGATAGAAACGATTTTCTCATGCTGGTTTGGTATATCCTTTTTCCATAAACGAACACCAGATGAGGAATATTTAGATAGTCCAGGATAGAAAAATGAATCAACAGCTACTAGTAACGAATTGTCGGGGTTTTCAATTAAAGTGGTGCCAGCTCTAAAATCTGCATTAATTTCAGTCCAAATGGTAGCCCCATTATTATCCATCTTATGAAGAAATAATCCTGCTGTTCCTTGTGCTTCAACACTACCCGTAATAATGAATCCTCCATTTTTTGATTCAATGGCATCCTTTATTTTCAGATTGTATATATTATTAGGAAGTAGCGTATCAATGTTGAACTCTTTTTCCCAAATAACAGTAGCAGCACTATTTATCTTTATAGCAAAGCCTGTAGTCCACCTAACTGAGAGTGAATCAGATTTTCCAACGACAAGAAAGTTTCCATCTGAACAAGCCAATAAATCGTTGAAAACTATTTTTTTCGGAGAAACAAAATCTTTTGCCCAAAGGATACTTCCGTCTTGATCTATTTTATGAAATCTAATGTTCTCCGCATAAGAAATTGTATCCCAATAATTACTAGCAACTAGATATCCACCATCGGTGGTTTGAGCGACTGCAGTATTAAAACTACAAATATTGGTGGTCTCCGCTGTTTTTGTTCTCCAACTCTGAGCAACTCCTTGAAAACTGCTCAATAGAAATATAATGAGCATAACAAACATGAAAAATCTTTTAAATTGATAGTGGTATTTTGATTTCATAATTGAAGATTCTTTGCTTTGGTAATATGTTTATACTTCAAACTTCCGACATTTTTTGACAATTCCAAAAAACAAATTATAGCAATAATCGAAAATTAAAAACATCTAAATACATTATTAGTACTAAAAACATTATCTTTTCGGAATAATTAAAACGGAAATGAAAAACTCAAAATTAGTTAAATTATTATCTTCCCTAGATGAAAATGAATTGAGACATTTCAACCGTTTTATCCATTCTGATGTTTTCAATATTCACAAAAATGTGATACGCCTGTTTAATGTAATCAGAAAGAAGTTTAGAAATAAAACGTTTGAATTGGATAAAATGACTGCTTTCGATCAATTGTTTCCTGGGGAAAATTACAATACTAAGAAAATCCACGATGTAATGTCCTACCTGCTTAGGACATTAGAGCGATTCCTAGCATTTAAAGAAATGTATCATCAAGAAAGCACTGAACTCATCGCCTTATCAAGATCCTATCGGAAACGCAGCTTTTGGAAGCTTTTTGACTCCACAGTAAAAAGGATAAATAGCAAGCAGGTATCCTCTCCCATCCAAGATATGGACTTCCATTACCAGAATTACCAATTGGAACAGGAAAAATATTTTGCTTTAATAGGAAAAAGAAGAACCACGGAAACCAATCTTCAAACCGTAACCGACTTGCTTGATGTTAGTTATTTTGCAAATAGACTCCGACAGTCCTGCTATATGATCGCACACAAAAACGTGTACAAAGCGGAATATAATTTTGGGATCATCAACAGCATCCTTGAAGAGGTTAAAGACCAGAAGCTGTATCGTATTCCAGCCATAGGAATTTATTATCATGGTTTTCTAGCGCTCACAGATACTGACAACATTGCCCATTTTAAAAACCTTAAACAAGAACTGGTTAACAATTCACAGCTATTTAGCAAGGAAGAGATGTGGGATATTTATGTACTAGCCACTAACATCGGTATCCGATACCTTAATCAGGAACGATTTATCGAAGAAAGGCAAGAGCTGATGGACGAAACTTATGTTCTTTACAAGACAGGGGTCGAACAGGGTTTCCTTCTCACAAATGGTCAAATCAGCCGGTTTACTTATAAAAATGCAGTCACGCTTGGCCTAGGACTTGAGGAGTATGAATGGACCCGCCTCTTCATTGAAACCAACAAAGACAAACTAGACAAAGCTTATCAGGAAGAAACCTACCACTACAACCTCGCCAAACTGAATTATGCCACCAAACAATATGATGCCGCTCTTAAGCTGCTGATGACCACCACACTCAGCGATGATGTATATGTGAATCTCGACACCAAAATATTACTGGCCAAAGTCTATTACGAACTAGATGATTTCGATGGCCTCGAAGCGCTGATATCTAGTTTCCAGACGTTCATACGTCGTAAACAAGTGATCAGTTACCAACGATTAAATTATCAGAACTTCATCAATTGTCTCAGGAAAATCGTCGTCGTCAACAAATTTGACAAGCAAGCGCGCAAGACATTGGCGGCAGAGATTAAAGCACTTCAACCCTTGCCGGAAAAACATTGGCTGCTAGAACGGTTAGCTAAGTAAGGAGTATTATCATCACAACAGCCAACCAGCTATCCTACTTACGGATCACACCACCCAACTGATTCTCCACCGCATACATCACCTTTTTGACCACACCATCCACATCCTTGTCTTTCAATGTCTTTTGTGGATCTTGAAACACCATACTGATAGAATATGATTTCTTGTCTTTCCCTACTTTTTCCTCATTAATATACACGTCAAACAGATTGACAGATTGTAGGATTTTCTTGCCTTGCTTCTTGACAATGCCCTCGATTTGAGCAAAAGAAACCCCCTTGTCCAATACCATCGCCAAATCTCTTCGGGAAGATGGGAATTTAGGCATGTCTTCAAACACGATTTTATGCTTTTTCAAGGCTTTCATGATATTGGCCCAATTAAAATCAGCAAAAAAGACAGCAGACTTAACACCAAACGTTTTCAGTACCCCACGACTCAATTGTCCAAACCGTACTAACTCATTCGGCCCACGGAAATACGTCATCCCATAAATATAATCACCGTCCTTGAGTTCATCCATTTGAAAACCCTTTATACCCAATCGCGACAAGACATGCTGTACCGTCGTTTTCAAACTAAAGTAACTCACTTCTTGGTTGGCATAATGCCAGCTCTCACTAGTACGATTCCCAGTCAATACCAATCCCAAATGAGTCGTTTCCAGATACGCCCCTTCTTGCTTGGAGTAAGTATTACCAAATTCAAATAACTTGACATCCGGGTTCTGTCTATTGTGGTTATGCGACACTGCTTCCAACATAGTCACCATAATATTTGGACGCATCAGGTCCATATGTTGATTCGATGTATTGTTGACAAATACAGCATGTGGATCGTTTTTAGCCTCTGGGAAATACTTAGATTGAGTGATCGACATCCCCATCATTTCAGAATAGCCATTGCCTACAAGGAAATCACCAATCAGATTCTTCATTTTATAAGATTCTGGAGGATTGGTAAATGCCAAGGAACTCTTTACCGCTTGGGGGTAATCTACTTTATTAAACCCGTAAATTCTCAAGATTTCCTCAATCACATCCACCTCACGAGTCACGTCAAATTTATTGGTAGGGATCGCTACTCTAAAAGCATCAACACCAGTATTGTCGTGTCGGTGTTGATCGAAAAACGTCAACTCATCTAACACATCAATATGCAATGCTTCAAAAATATCTTTGATTTTTTCAGATGATAATTCCGCGCCAATCAATCGATTGACATTCGCAACAGCTACTTGAATTTCTTGTTTTTTGATCACCTCTGGATAGATATCTACTACTTCAGAATCAATATAACCACCCGCAACTTCAATGATCAACAATGCAGCACGTTTAAGCGCCTTTACTGTTCGGTTTGGGTCACTACCCTTCTCAAATACTTTTGCGGCGTCTGTGCGCAAGTTATGACGCATACTGGACCGTCTGTTGCTCTTTGCATTAAAGTGAGCAGACTCCAGGAAGATCGAGGTTGTGGATGCTGAGACACCAGATGTCAGTCCGCCAAACACTCCTGCAATACACATGGGTTCACTGTTGCCATTACAAATCATCAAGTCCTCAGCACTTAGTTTACGCGTCACCTCATCAAGTGATATAAAATCGGTGCCTTCTGGCAATGTTTTGACAATAATCTTTTGGCCAGCCACTTGGTCCATGTCGAAAGCATGCAAAGGTTGCCCATATTCATGCAGGACATAGTTCGTGATGTCTACTACGTTATTTGTGGTCCGAATTCCAACAGCTGCCAAGCGATTGACCAACCATTCTGGTGATGGTCCTACAGTTATTCCTGAGATCGTGACTCCGGAATACCTAGGACAAAGTTCGGTGTTATTCACCTCCACCGTGACTGGATTTTCGTTTCTTTTAACTTCAAATGTATCGATAAATGGCCATTTCACAACGCCATCACCTTGATAATTAATCTTCAAGGCTGCTGCCAGATCTTCGGCTACACCGATATGTGATGTACCATCTGATCGGTTAGGAGTCAACCCTATTTCATACACGTAATCTGTTTCAATCTCAAAGACTTCAGAAGCGGGTGTGCCGGGTTTTAGTTTATCTTCCAACACCATGATACCGTCGTGTGATTGCCCTAGGCCGATTTCGTCTTCAGCGCAGATCATTCCAAAGGATTCCTGTCCTCTGATTTTCGCTTTTTTGATTTTAAAAGGATCTCCATTTAATGGATACAATGTACTGCCTACTGTTGCGACCACTACTTTTTGCCCAGCCGCTACATTCGGCGCACCGCAAACGATTTGGACGTCGCTGTCTCCGCCAATGTCAACAGTAGTTACTGCCAATTTATCGGCATCGGGGTGCTTTTCACGCGATTTCACATGTCCTACAACGATTCCTTCTAGGCTGCCTGGAATACTTTCAAACTTTTCAACGCCTTCCACTTCTAGACCGATTTCGGTAAGGATGTCTCCTACCTCGTTGACGGGCAGACTGATATCTATGTATTGCTTAAGCCAATTGTATGAAACTTTCATTCGTGTAATTTTAAGACTGCAAATTTAAAGGTTTTCAGATGTATTACTATTTTTTGCCTGTTTTTCTTTAACCATGCATTACTTAGAATAGTTCACTTCATGTGAATAAAGCTATGATTCGCTAAAAACTTTACTAGAAAATTCTAATCCTACAATAAAAATCAAGCATTGGCTGAGGGATACAGAATGGTGAGCCGACAGGCGAAGACCGAAGTGTAACGAAGGGCCGAGTGAATAACGAGCTATGTAGCAGCCCGACCCGAAAATTGGGTGTGGGATTGATTTTGAGGGGTAGCTAAACCCAATTGGAGGGGCAGCCCCCAAAAATAATCAAATACCCAATTACATTGTAAAATACATGTCATAATTGATTGATTTGATCATTCCCATTGAGTTTGTCTCCTAATTTGTTTAACTTATCCACAAACACTTTAAAAACGTAATGAGTACTTCCAATATAAAGCTTAAACTCTTACTATATCTCTCATTTTTTGCGATTCAAGCACATGCACAAATTGTTATTAATGAAGTGTGTGCAAGTAATAGCCAAGTGATTTTGGATGATTTTGGTCAATCTTCGGATTGGATCGAATTATACAATACTAGCAACACCGATATTTCCATCAAGGGTTGGTTTATTACAGACAATCTAAATGATTTTCAAAAATGGCGTATTCCAGATGTTTCAATTCCTGCAAATGGGTATCAATTGATATTTGCGAATAATGAAGATACTTGGCTTCAATTGCCAAGTACAAATTTTAAGCTCTCAAGTGCTGGAGAAACTATTTCTTTGAGCTCGAATGACAGTTTTATTGTAGACCAAATCGCTTACCCTTCACTTCCTACTGATCAATCATTTGGAAGGATTCCTGATGGCTCTTCAAATTGGCAACAGACTTCAGTACCCACGCCATTAGTAAGTAATACGTCAATACCTTTACTGGAACGAGTTGCGGCACCATCCTACTTTGGTATTACGCGTTTTTTCGACACCCCAAAATCCATTCGATTACAGGCTATCCCTAATGCTACCATTTACTACACTGAAAACGGAGATATTCCTACAATCAACAGCCAACTGTATTCCAACTCCTTGTATCTCAATGAATCGAAAGTCATCAAGGCGATTGCCGTAGTACCTGGCCACTTGCCTTCGAAGATGAGCACTTTTACCTTTTTTATTGGTGTAGAACATGAATTACCTATCATCTCCTTGTCATCAAGTCCTTATAATTTTTCAGATATTGATGTTGGTATACTTATTCGTGGAGAAAATGCGGATGAAGCTTGGCCGTATTGGGGTGCAAATTTTTGGTCTGATAAAGAAGTGCCAGTATTTATGGAATACTTTGAAGACCATCAAACCCTTGCCTTTGCGAATCAATTCGATACTCAAGTACATGGCGGAAGAGGAGCGCGTACCAATAATCAAAAACCGTTGCGATTAGAAGTCAAAAATAAGTATGGTGCATTTACAGTCTCCTACCCCTTTTTCAAGGATCGAGATCGAACTACATATAAACGATTAGTACTACGCAATGCAAGTGGCGACTACAATACCGCCCATTTCAGAGATGCCTTCCTTGCACGATACTTCATCAAAGAAGGATTAAACTTGGATGTCTTGGCGTATCAACCGGCAACCATTTATATCAACGGCGATTACTATGGCATCATCAATATGCGAGAGAAATCAGATAAATACTATCTAGCCCATAATTACGGTGTAGATATTGATAATTTAGACCTCTTAGAGGAAGACACTTTAGTCAATGTTGGAAACTATGTCATTTTTGATAGCATGTATCAATTTGTATTTACCAATGACTTGAGTATCGATGAGAATTACCAAAAGGCAACTACCTTTTTTGATGTTGAAAATATCGCAGAAACTTTTATTGTAGAACTAGGGCTAAACAACAATGATTGGCTCGGAAACAATATAAAATATTGGCGCGAAAGAAAGGAAAACGCTCGCTGGCGCTACTTGGTTTTTGACATGGATATCGCAATGGGCAGGCATAGCTGGACGACCTACGACTACAACCTCTTAGCTGAAAAAATGGCGGATCCGGGAACTAACAGACACGTTAATATTTTTAAAGCATTAATCAAAAATACCACCTTCCGAAACTACTTCCTCAATCGACATGCGGACTTACTCAATACCATCTTTAGAAAAGACGCCTTTTCCAAAGAAATTGATGAAACCGTAAATCAACTCGACTTTGACATTCAACAACACTTTAGTCGCTGGTCTTGGAACAGTTGTGGTTATCCTTGCTGGGGTGAAGACCACTTACCTGTTTTGTACGATTATGTGGAGAATAGACCTACCCACGCCAGAAAGCATTTAATTGAATATTTTGATTTGGAAAAAGAAGTCGAATTATCAATAAACACATTTCCTGAAGGTGCAGGAAAAATTAAGATCAATACCATTACCCCAGAGCTGCCTTGGAATGGTATGTACTTCGATGGCGTTCCAGTAACCATTTCCATTGAGCCAAATCCGGGATTTCGTTTTGATTACTGGCATTCTCCTAATACCTTTCCTGAAAATAACGAGTCGCTTACATTCACACAAAACTTTTCTTCCGACGACGAGATCATCGCCTTCTTTGAAAATGAAGCTCCTGATCTTGCAATTATAAGTGCTAAATGTTCACCAAATTCAACATTGGACATTACACTTGACCTCACAAATCCTACACAAATCGAGCTGCAAGTGTACGATGCTTCTGGAAAACTGATCCACTTTATGTCTCCTACACATTTTAACGGCGGCCGCCAAAGGAGAAGCATTGCTATTCCTGGCATTGCTGCAGGCTTGTATATTCTCCAAGTCTCAAACGAAACGACTAGGGAGGTTGCAAAATTTGTTGTTGGGGTTGATTGATAAATTAGGCACCTGAAAGCAAAGGACAAATGGCTAGACAATTATAATCTAGCATTGAATCAAAGTAACTTTTAAACGTGTTATCTATGGGCTGCCCCTACAATTGGGTCTAACCATCCCTCAAGTCACTCCCACACCCAATTTTCGGGTCGGGCTGCTACATGGCTCGTTATTCACTCGGCCTTCGCTGCGCTGTAGTCTTCGCCTGTCGGCTCACCATTCCGCATCCCTCAGCCAATGGTTGATTTTATTGCGAGCGCTGTCTAAAGTGAATCGCACAATGAAATCCAAGTTGAGTTAACCCCGTTTTACCAAATTTAATTGCGCACATACGAGAAGTCGCCAAACATCAAACCGCTAGGGCAAAATACTATGATTCCAAGTGAACAACATTTGGCTTTAATCGTTGGTATTAGTATCTTTGCGATACATTTTACAACCGATAAAAATATAACAATGCAAACAGTGGATACTTACGTCCCATACAAGGTAAAAGACATTACACTTGCTGACTGGGGAAGAAAAGAAATTTATCTCGCCGAAGCTGAAATGCCAGGTCTAATGGCACTACGTGAAGAGTATGGTGATTCTAAACCGCTAAAAGGGGCAAATATTGCCGGATGTCTTCACATGACTATCCAAACTGCCGTTTTAATTGAAACGTTGGTACACCTTGGTGCAGAAGTTACTTGGTCTTCTTGTAACATCTTCTCAACGCAAGATCACGCAGCAGCCGCTATCGCAGCAGCTGGAATTCAAGTTTATGCCTGGAAAGGAATGACTGAAGAAGAATTTGAATGGTGTATCGCGCAAACACTTTTCTTCGGAAAAGAGCAGCAACCACTAAACATGATCTTAGACGATGGTGGTGACTTAACTAACATGGTATTGGATCAATTTCCACAACTAGTCAAAGACATCAAAGGACTAAGTGAAGAAACTACTACTGGTGTACACCGTTTGTACGACCGTGTTAAGAATGGTACACTTCCAATGCCTGCAATCAATGTTAATGACTCAGTTACGAAGTCGAAATTTGACAATAAATACGGTTGTAAAGAATCTTGTGTAGACGCCATTAGACGTGCTACAGACCTTATGATGGCTGGTAAAGTAGCTGTTGTTGCTGGATACGGTGATGTTGGTAAAGGATCTGCTGCTAGTTTAAGAGGTGCAGGCGCAAGAGTCATCATTACTGAGATCGATCCAATTTGTGCTTTACAAGCTGCAATGGACGGTTTTGAAGTAAAGAAGATGATTAACGCTGTAGACGAAGCAGATATCATTGTTACTGCTACTGGCAATAAAGACATTCTAGCTGAAAGACACTTCAGAAAAATGAAGGACAAAACAGTTGTTTGTAATATCGGTCACTTCGATAATGAAATCGATATGGCTTGGTTGAACGGTGCCTACGGTGATACTAAAGATCAAATCAAACCGCAAGTAGACAAATACACCATCGACGGTAAAGATATCATCATATTGGCTGAAGGAAGACTAGTCAATCTTGGTTGTGGCACTGGTCACCCATCATTTGTAATGTCTAACTCCTTTACCAATCAGACTTTAGCTCAATTAGAGCTTTGGGAGAACAGTGACAAATACGATAATGATGTGTACATGCTTCCTAAACACTTAGATGAGAAAGTAGCTAGACTACACCTAGCTAAAATCGGTGTTGAATTAGAAGATTTATCTAAAGATCAGGCTGATTACATCGGCGTGAAGGTAGAAGGACCATTCAAACCAGAATACTATAGATATTAATCGCAGGCTAATCCCTGTTTTAATATAAGTTTAAGATGAGACTCTGCCCCTTTATTGAGGCAGAGTTTTTTTATGCCTAATAAGCAGATTCAATCATACAAGGGAACTTCAAACTGGAAAAATATGTTATAAGAGTAAAGCAATTATTTATCATCTAAACCATAAATCAATATGAAACATCTCAAATCACTCTTATTACTGCCCCTCTTTGTCCCGTTTGCTTGCGAAGCAGACAGCACTGTCGACTAAGTTGAACTACACATTCCTGCTGAGCTTAGTGATAATCCAGAAACAGTAGCTTACCTGGAAAAAGAGGCCGAACGGGTGAACTTAAGACTCCAGTCTCTAGATGATCTTATGAAGGAAATGGAAGATTTAGCCACATTTATCGTAACATTAGACACCAACAACATTACAATCAAACAACGATTTATATTGCAAAAGGAAGTAATACAACTTCAAGCCAAAAGTGCAAATCTAGCCTACAATTACATGAACTTACGGCTAAGAATTACTTCCGAAGACAGATCACTAAATGATGTTTTGGAACGGCTGAATTCTATTGAGGCAGAAGCATTCCAGAATTCATTAAAACATATAAAACTCAAGGAAAGTGTAGTCAAAGAAAGAGGTGATCAATTTCAAGAAAAAATGGACGCCTTTGGTCGATTCATTGGCAAGCCCAACTAGGTTTTCTTTTAATCCTGTTCATAAAAGATTTCTTTTTTATCTAAATCTGTGTAAATCTGCGGTGAAAACTCTGCTAATCATTCGGAGGCACCAATTGTAAAGTACCGTTAAACCAATACACGATTCAATGTTTTGTTACTTCAAAATCTTGTTATCAACTTGAACAATCCCTTTATTAAGTTGACTTGTCAAGATTAGATGTCACTCCTTTCAAAATTATTTTAAAAAAATACGTCCTCACTCTTGATTTTATTTGTAAAGATTTTATCTTTGCACTCCATTGCGGGTGTGATGAAATTGGTAGACATGCTAGACTTAGGATCTAGTGCTTCACGGCGTGGGGGTTCAAGTCCCTCCACCCGCACAAAATAGAAACAGTTTTCCAAGCAATTGGTAAACTGTTTTTTTAAACAACAGGAGAAAATTAAATTAATTTCATAATTATTTTGATGCACACAATACGCGACATCCATTTCTTATTTTTCTCTGCCGCACATTCCTCTTATTAGTTTAGTACATTAAAACCATAAAAAATGGCAAACATTGTCCGAGAAGATAATGATAACTTAACAGCAGTAATTACAATCAATCTTACTAAAGATGATTACGAGCCTGTAGTAAAAAAGGAACTTAGTAAACTCCAGAAAAAAGCCCAGATCAAAGGGTTTAGAAAAGGGAAGGTTCCTGTTTCCTACATAAAAAAAATGTACGGTAATGAGGTGTTAGCACAACAAGTCAACGATCTGCTTAGTAAAGAATTACATGGTTATTTAGAAGACAATAAAGTCAACGTCTTAGGACAACCGATTCCACTTGCTAATGATAAAGCTGTTAGTATCAACTCCATGGAGGATTATTCCTTTAAATTTGAATTAGGACTAGCTCCTGAGATCAAACTTAAAGGCCTAGACGCATCTACCGAAATCTCCAAGTACAAAGTAAAAATCAATAAAAAACTAATCGATCAGGAAATCAAATCCTGGAGAAAACAGCTAGGAGAACAAACAAATCCAGATGATGTCGAAGGTGAAGATATTTTGACAGTAGATGTCGTAGAACTCGACAACGGTAAACCTAAAGCAGGAGGACTCGAAAGAGAAATTAAGATGGCAGTCGACCTCCTCAAAAATAAAAAACTGGCTAAAGAACTGACCAAACTGAAAAAAGGAGACTCCTTTGAATTAAATATCTTCGAATTAGAAGACAATAAACCAGACTTCATTAAAAAACAAGTCCTTGGTGTTGCTCCTGAAACAGAAGTCAATGATTTGTTTACCGCTACCATCAAAGAAATCGAAAGACGTAAGCTCGGAGACCTAAGTAAATTCAACTTCGCTAACGCCTTTGGACAAGCAGAGTTTGACAAGTACTTTGAAGGCGAAGAAGCCACTGAACAATCTGAGATATCTCCAGAAGAGGAAAAAGCAGTTGAAGCAGCGGTTGGCAAAAAATTAAAAGAAGACCTAGGTAATTACTACGATTCAGTTGCAAAACAACGCATGTATCGTAAAGTTCAAGAGTTCTTCGCAAAAGAAAACGCTGTTGACCTTCCAGACGAATTTTTGAAAAAGTGGATCGCAACTAGTAACAAGGAAACTACAGCAGAAGATATTGAAAAGGATTACGATGGTTTCTCAGAAGGATTGAGATGGTCCCTAGTCAAAAACAAGCTGGCTGAAGAATTAGAGGTGAAAGTAGAATATGAGGAAGTCATTGCTAGCATTCAGGATGGCATCAGAAGCTATTTTGGTGGAAATGTGGGACAAGCGCAAATGGATCAATTGACACAAACCGTAATGCAAGACAAAAATGCAGTTGAAAAACGGTTTCAAGAAATGATTTCTACTCGGTTATTCCCTAAGGTTGAAGAAAAAATCACTATAAAAGAAGAAAGCATCAGCTGGGAAGAATTCGACGAATTACAAAAAGAATAAAACAAAACTGTAACCTTTAGCGTATAGTTACCACTTAGTAGTAGTGAATCATTCTGAATACAATAGAAATGGTTTTATAAAACGAAAAAAACAAATTATGTTTGATAAAAACGAATTCAAAAAGTACGCGACTAAGCACATGGGCATCAATAGTCTAACCTATGATCGCTATGCGCATCACGCTGTTACCTCAATGGACGTTAAAAACTTAACGCCTTATGTCATTGAAGAAAGACAACTAAACATCTCTCAGTTAGACGTTTTCTCCAGATTAATGATGGACCGCATTATCTTCCTTGGTACTGGTATCAACTCAGAAGTTGCTAATATCGTTCAAGCACAGCTATTGTTCTTGGAATCAACCGATCCAAAAAGAGACGTGAGTCTATTCCTTAATAGTCCTGGTGGTGGCGTATATGCTGGTCTTGGTATCTATGATACGATGCAGTACATTTCCCCTGATGTTGCTACAATTTGCACAGGTATAGCTGCTTCAATGGGCGCTGTGCTACTTTGTGCTGGCCATAAAGGAAAACGGTCTGCCTTACCGCACTCTAGAATTATGATACACCAACCTTTAGGTGGCGCACAAGGGCAGTCAACAGATATGGAAATAACAGTTCGTGAGATCGTAAAACTCCGAGAGGAGCTGTACACCATTATCGCCAACCATTCCGAGCAGAAATATGAGAAAATTGAAAAAGACTCAAATCGTGATTTCTGGATGAAAGCGGATGAAGCCGTTAAGTACGGTATGATTGACGAAGTGTTGACTAGAAAGAAAGATGGCAAAAAGTAAAACGTAAAATTGTCCTGATATTTACAAAACAGAAGCGGTATATGTCGTTTCTGTTTTGTATTTTTGTATCATTCTTTACTATCTGACAGGCTACATTAATTTGATCTTAGTACCATTTTTAATCGGACAACTCCACAACTAAAAGGGTCTCCACAAATTTAATTCATTATGAAAAAGCCAAATTATAGATGTTCTTTTTGCGGCAGAAGCAAAGATGAAGCCCTTATTTTGGTTGCTGGCCTAGAAGGCCATATCTGCGATAACTGCGTAGAACAGGCTAGCCACATAATTAAAGATGAACTTAACGCTGGTAAAGGAAATGATGATTTTGCCTTTTCTTTGTCAAGCGTTCCTAAAGATATAAAAGCGCACCTTGACCAATATGTTATCGGACAGGATGAAGCCAAAAAATACCTTTCTGTGGCTGTTTACAATCACTACAAACGACTCAATCAACGTATTGAGGACGATATTGAAATAGAAAAGTCCAATATCGTAATGGTAGGACGAACTGGTACAGGAAAAACACTTTTAGCCAAGTCTATCGCCAAATACTTAAAAGTACCTTTCGCCATTGTAGATGCAACTGTCTTTACGGAAGCAGGTTACGTAGGAGAAGATGTGGAAAGCATCCTGAGTCGCTTGCTACAAGTATGTGACTACAATGTAGAAGCTGCTGAGCGTGGCATTATCTATGTGGATGAGATTGATAAAATTGCCAGAAAGAATGACAACCCTTCTATCACTAGAGATGTATCTGGTGAAGGCGTTCAACAAGCATTACTCAAGATGCTGGAAGGCACTGAAGTCAACGTTCCTCCGCATGGCGGTCGTAAGCACCCAGAGCAAAAAATGATTAAAGTCAATACCTCCAATATACTCTTTATCTGCGGTGGTGCTTTCGATGGCATCGAAAAACATATTGCCCGAAGACTCAACACTCAAGTGATTGGATTTAATGCAGAATCAAAAGAGAAACTGGATAGAGAAAACATGTTACAGTATATCAACCAAACTGATATCAAATCTTTCGGTTTGATACCTGAATTGATTGGCCGACTACCTGTATTGACTTATCTTGAACCGCTTGACGCTACTGCATTGAGAAGGATTCTTTCAGAACCAAAGAACTCCTTGATGAAGCAATACAGCAAACTCTTCCGCCTAGAAAACATTGAACTAAAGTTTGACGAAGAAACGCTTGATTATATCGTTGAACAAGCCCTCGAATTTAATCTGGGTGCCCGTGGCTTACGCTCTATTTGCGAGGCAGTACTAACAGATGCTATGTTCGAGTTGCCGTCTGAAAAAGACATCGAAGAATTTACTGTTACCATTGAGTACGCAAAGGAAAAACTGAGCAAGTCGAAACTGAATCAACTTCGAGTCGCTTCCTAATTGGTATGATTTTTACAACTATTGATATATAAACGGTTGTATATGAAAACGATTTACTTCTTATCCTTAAGTATTTTATTTCAGTTGAGTATAATTGCTCAATCCACTAATGCTGTTGAAATCCTTGAAAAAGTAGACCAAAACAGTATCACAAAGTCTCGTATTGTAACCTCAGAAATGGTGATCTATGGGCAACGAAAAGAGCGGCGTGTAGTATCAAAAGGATATAGTGAAGGCGCTACAAAATCATTCTCTGAATATCTAGCTCCTGCAAGGGAAAAAGGCGTAAAAATGCTGAAGCTTGATGACCGATTGTGGATCTACTCGCCCTCAACAGATAGATCCATTCAACTTTCTGGTCATATGCTACGACAGTCCGTTATGGGCTCCGATCTTTCCTACGAAGACTTGATGGAAGACCGCAAACTCAACGAAATATACACTGCCAAAATCGTGGAAGAAACCACCCTCAACGACCGTTTTGTATGGAAACTGGAACTCCTAGCCAAGGTTGACGACATCTCTTATCCCAAGCAACTGGTTTGGATTGACAAAGAACGCTTCGTTCCTTTAAAACAGGAATTCTATGCGAAAAGCGGTCAATTGCTCAAGCGGGTCACTCTTTCAGACTTCAAACAGTCTGGTAACCGCTGGTATCCTACAAAAACCAACTACAAGGACGTTCTCAAAAACGGAAATGGTACCGACTTTATCATTCAAGAAATCAAGTTCGATGTACCCATTCCACCATATATTTTATCAAAAGCTGCTTTAACTAATTAAATTTACTTCTCTACTTTACCTACTACTTTCAAGATTTAAGGAGAATCCAACATTACTAGGTGTTCATTGATAGTTATTAGTCGTTAATGACGATGTTTTAGAGCGTTTAATCACTAAACATTAATCATTATTATGGCGTGCCCTTCGTTTCACTTCGGTCGCGTCATCCGCTATTATGCACGACCTCCCACAAGCCCATCACGCTTCGCACATACCGCTTCTACCGCTCACGCTATCCCTTTCTATTTTTAGTGAAATTAGCTTAATGAGTAATTAGAAACTGCCGACTTCAATTAGATGAGTTTCAGGGAACGAATCCAAGAGAAATAGCGTTGAATCTTCCAAACAAGTTTATACTAGATTAGAATCGTGATTAACAATTACTAATTCATATATTTGCAGCCTAAAACAAAAAAGAGCGACATGACACCTAAGCGATATACCATAACAGCAGCACTACCCTATGCAAACGGACCATTACACATTGGTCATTTGGCAGGAGCATACCTCAGCTCTGACGTATATGTTAGGTATTTGAGATTAATGGGCAAAGACGTTGTGTACATCTGTGGCTCTGATGAACATGGTGCTGCGATTACGATTCGAGCAAAAAAAGAAGGCACAACACCGCAGGCTATTGTTGACAAATACCATACATTGATCAAGGAAACCTTTGAGAAATTAGACGTTTCTTTTGATATCTACCATAGAACTTCAGAACAGATCCATCATGAAACTGCACAAGAATTTTTCAGAGAATTGAATGAAAATGGTTCCTTTACAGAAAAGGTATCCGAACAATACTACGATGCAACACATGATCAGTTCCTTGCAGATCGCTATATAAAAGGAACTTGTCCTAAGTGTAACCATGATGCTGCTTATGGTGATCAGTGTGAAAATTGTGGCAGTACGCTCAGTCCTACAGAACTCATAAACCCAGTATCAACGCTTAGTGGCGCAAAACCAGAACTCAAAACAACGAAACACTGGTTTTTGTCACTTGATAATGATTCAGAGTGGTTGAGTGAATGGATTGATAAAGGGATTCTCAATGGTGAACAACACCACAATCCTAAAGAATGGAAAAACCACGTGCTAGGCCAATGCCGCTCCTGGGTCACTGATCTTCGACCAAGAGCAATGACCCGTGATCTGGACTGGGGTATTGATGTGCCTCAAGAAATTGAAGGTGCCGAAGGCAAAAAACTATATGTTTGGCTGGATGCCCCAATTGGCTACATCTCAGCCACCAAGCAATGGGCGATCGATAATGGGAAAGATTGGGAACCGTACTGGAAGGATAAAGACACCAAATTAGTCCATTTTATTGGCAAAGACAATATTGTATTCCATTGCATCATCTTCCCTTCCATCCTAAAGGCCGTAGGAGGCTACTCACTGCCCGATAACGTTCCTGCTAATCAGTTCATGAACTTAGAGGGAGATAAGATCTCTACGTCAAGGAATTGGGCTGTATGGGCACATGAATATCTTGAAGACACCAAGGAAACGGTAACCAACAATGTGGATGTGTTACGATATGTCTTGATTCGCAACATGCCAGAACAGAAAGACAGTGAATTTACCTGGGATAACTACAAGGAGCTCAACGATAGCGAACTTACTGGCAAACTTGCTAATTTTATCAATCGAGTGATTGTGTTGGTTAATAAATACTATGAAGGCGTTGTCCCTGAATTTGATGCATCACTGACAATTAAGTGTGGTCACGAAGAGGGCAAAACTTCTACTTTCGCCTTGGAACTAAAAGCCATAGAAGACATTGTGCATGCTTGTGGCCAACACATCGAGGCTTACGATTTTAGAGGCGGGCTGAAGGCAATGATCGACTTAGCCTCATTAGGCAATCAGTTCCTTCAATTTAATGAACCCTGGAGGACCGTAAAGACAGATCCGGAAGCTGTAAAAACGGTCATGAATTTAAGTCTTCAACTTGTAGAGGCATTGAGTGTGATCGCTCAACCTTTTTTGCCAGGGACATCTCAGAAAATGAGGGATCTCCTTGGTCTTGGGCCACTGGAGACTGGTGCCTGGGAACGCTTGACTGATGCCTTGAGTAAAGGGATTTTGCGCGTTCCTTCAAATCACAAAATCGGAACCCCTTTACATTTATTTCAAAAAGTGAGTGATGAGGTCATCCAAGCACAAATCGAAAAATTAGTTTCCCGTGATGACGCCCCAATTGCACTAGAACCAATCAAGGAAGAAGCGTCATTTGATGACTTCATGAAAATGGATATTCGTACTGGTACAATTACTGCCGCGGAGAAAGTTCCTAAAGCCAAGAAACTCCTTCAGTTGAAGGTGGATATTGGTTTGGAAGAACGCACCGTTGTTTCCGGTATCGCAGAACACTTTTCACCTGAAGATATTGTAGGCAAACAAGTACTACTGCTAGCGAATCTGGCACCTAGAAAAATCAGAGGCGTGGTTTCTGAAGGCATGGTGCTCATGGGCGAAAATGAAAAGGGGGAACTTGGCTTTGTCAGTCCTACTGAAGGGTTCGGCAATGGGTTTATTGTTAGATAGGAATTTATTATTGACTAAGGAAATGATCTTGTAAGCTGACAAGGAGCTTTGCATGACTATTTACTCAATTTCAATTGTATGGATGGGGTAAGCAATTATGTATTAAGGTTTTCCCGTGGGTAAAGCCTTACATGACGGATAGGCCTGTATCAAGTGGATTAGCGTGAGCAGTTACGAAAGGCTTTACTTACAGGAAAACCTTTAGTTTGAGGGGCGCTGATTTATATCGGATTATGGTTTTCTCTACGGTATTACTAAACTCGAAAAAACTAATTACTATTATAGTTCGACGTTGGACGAGCGATAGGAGGTGTTGTTTGAACAATGCAGTGAAATGGCGTTGTGTTTGGCGGCATTGAGAGTACCGGATAGCGCGTACCCATTTGTGGTAAGGAGCGTATGATAATGCGCTGCTTTCCACAAATGGGGCGGCCCATAATTAGTTTTTAAAACTATCATTACTTAGAATAATCGTCTAGAACCACTTGAGAATTACTAGCTAAAAAAGCAATTTGTTTTGATTTTGAATGATTTAGAAACACAACCAGTCTACAATCTTGACGTCAATAGTAAGTTGATATCAGTTGATTTGATACCAAATCGCTGGCCAAGATGATGATTGGTAAGGCAGCCTTTGTAAGTGTAAACACCATGCCTGAAACCAACTTGTTGATGCAAATGTGCCACAATCCCCCCTTTTTTTGCTGCACTCAACAACATTGGAGCAATGATATTGCTGATAGCTGTAGAGGCCGTGCGTGAAACCTTGGAGGCAATATTGGGCACACAGTAATGAATAACATCGTGTTTGATGAACGTAGGGCGGTCGTGAGAGCATAACTCGGATGTTGCAAAGCAACCACCCTGGTCAATACTAACATCGATAATGACGGTGCCCTTGCGCATGCGGGCCACCATCTCCTCACTAACGATAACCGGGGAGCGACCTTCTTCTGAATGTATTGCACCGATAACCACGTGGGCGTTTTTAAGTTCTTGCTCTAGCACATTTGGAATAATGGCAGAGGTAAAAAGTCGCATTCCGACTTCACGCTGTAAGCGTTTGAGTTTATAGACATTATTGTCGAAAATCCTAACTTCTGCACCGAGTCCTAATGCTGACCTAGCGGCGTACTCCCCTACTATCCCAGACCCTAAAATGATTACTTTTGCGGGTGGGACGCCGGAAATCCCTCCAAGCAATACCCCTTGCCCCGAACCGCTATTGTCTAGCAACTTGGCAGCTGTGAGTATTGCGGTTATCCCTGCAATCTCGCTAAGCGTTCTAACTACAGGGTAGGCACCAGATCGATCTTTGATGTATTCCATCGCAAGAGCGATCACTCTTTTCTGACGTAGTTTGTAAATATATTCAGGAGTCAGTGTTGGTAGATGTATTGGAGAGATGACCACCTGATCTGGGAAGAAGTAATCGATCTCTTCTAGGGTTGGTGGCGCTACTTTGATCAGAATGTTTGATTTAAAAACTTGTTCAGCACTATAAGCAATATCAGCTCCTGCTTCAGAATAGTCATGATCTGTAAAACTTGACCGCTCCCCAGCACCAGTCTCAATAACAACTCTATGCCCGCGCCCCACAATTGTTGCTACGGATGAAGGTGTAAGTGCTACTCTATTTTCTTGAAACATGGTTTCTTTAGGAATACCAATAAACAAGGAAGACTTTTTCTCCATAATTGCCAGCATTTCTTCCTGTGGAAGATAGCCAGTTTGAGATAGGGAATCAGGAATAGGGATTTTCTGTTTAGTCATTTGATTTTCTCAAATTAGATTAAAGTGTTTGGAGTATGTATTTACGGGTAAGATCATCAATAACATGAATACGAATATACACTATTTTATCGGGAAATAACTTTTCGACAAGTTCTGGCCATTCAATGAAACAATAATTATTATCATCTAGGTATTCTTCAATGTTTAGTTCAATCGCTTCTTCTAGATTGTTTAATCTGTACAGATCCAAGTGTCTGACTAGTGTGTCTGATCCATCATATTCGTTAACCAGTGAGTATGTGGGGCTGGTCACTTGTTGCGTTACACCTATTAATTTAGCGATGCTTTTTACTAGAGTAGTTTTGCCCGCCCCTAAATCACCAATCAGTACAAATTTTCTATATTCGGGCGCAAAATCGAGTATTAGTTTACTAATTTCCGCCAATTCATCTAAGGGAGCAACAAAGGTTTCTGTTTTCATTGCAAAGAACAAATTTATTTAATTAGTGTAACCGTTCCAGACTTTGTAAACGTTTCTTCACGACAGATGAATCGAAGTTGATACATAAACACTGCGGGGTCTACTGGGCGACCATTGAATGTTCCGTCCCAACCTTCATAAGCATCTTCTGAGTAAAACACTCTATTTCCCCATCTGTCAAAAACTTCGAGCGTAAGGAATTCAGGAATTATTTGGGCGTTGGAAACAAAAAACAAGTCATTCAGGTTGTCACCATTCGGTGTAAAAGCAGAAGGAATTGAAATCTGCTCACAGTCGATTGTTGCAGGATCTACTACTTTTATGCGTAATGTATCTTTAGCTACGCATCCAATAGAATCAATGAATGTTAGTGTATATGTTGTAGTAGAGTCAGGAGCAATTGTCGGTTCTGGATCTGTCGGATCACTCACGCCATCAGTTGGCGACCACGAAAAGTTGGTAGCACAAGGACTATTTATTCTAGGAACGACATTGTTTCCAAGAAATACTACAGTATCTCTAGTAGTGATTTGGTCTGGATTGAGATAAAAGGAAAGTACTTCAGGAAGTATTAAGGCTCTATTGTAAATTCTCAGTTCATCAATTAATCCTCTAAACCTACTTGTCCCATCTTGACCGATACAAGGGCTATCTGCAATTGAAAGTACTGCATTATTGTCTATATCAAGCGTAAAACTGGAAGATTCAGTATCTTCTAAAACTCCATTGATATAAATATTGGTGGTGCTGTTCTCTCTCGTAAACACAACATGTTGCCAACAAGCATTTGGGTCTTTATTTCCTGTTACCTCAACATTATTAATGTTATCCTCATACAATTCTGCTACGATTCTGCTTTGTGATGCCTTAGTTCTAATATCTAGATATTCGAAATCATTACAAGTTTCTCTTTTGGAGATTAAACTGTTTTGAAACCCTGCTCCATAAGATTTATAATAAAAACTTACTGAAAAGCTATTATCATTAAAGTAGGTATTCACCAATCCTGTGAACGCAACATAGGTGCTATCTCCTTCGAATTCCATAGCGCTACCACTGACGCCGCATTTGCATTTCATTGTATTGAATGCAGGATACAAAGTTCCATCCGATCCATTACCAGATGCGTCTTTTAAGTCACAATTATCGAAAGTATAGAATGCTTTTAAACCTGCATCTGGTTGCGCGTAAGCTAATAAGTAGCTAAGGCAACATGTCAAAGTTAAAAGAAAAGAAAGAAAATTTTTCAAGTTGAAAATATATTTTGTTTACAGAATATAGACAAATTTCATTCAATTATTGTGCCTTACTTGCTTGTTAATTCAATTATAGGAACAATCATTTCTTCGAGAGAGATTCCACCATGCTGAAATGTATCCTTGTAATAGTTATTATAATAATTATAGTTGTTAGGATAAAGGAAAAACTTGTCTTCCTTTGCAAAAATAAAAGTTGAGCTAACATTTGGTCTAGGAAGTTTTCCGGTTTTAGGGTCTCTAATTTCCAGCACATCTTTTCTGTCATACTGCAAATTTTTACCTACTTTATATCTCAAGTTAGTTGTTGTTTCTCGATCTCCGATAACTTTTGAAGGTTGTTTCACTCTAATGGTTCCATGGTCGGTAGTCACAAAAAGTTGAATTTTTTGATCTAATATTTTCTGGAATGCTGCCCAGAGGAAACTATTTTCAAACCACGATTTGGTGAGTGATCGGTAGGCGGTCTCGTCACTAGCTAGTTCCTTAAGTACTTCCATTTCGGTTCTGGCGTGTGACAGCATGTCAATAAAGTTGTATACAATTACAGTCAAATCATTTTGTAAATAGTTATTAATATTATCCAGTAGACTTTTTCCATCATTCGCATTCGTGACTTTTACGTAATCGTGCTTTATTTCTTTACGAAAAACTCTATTGATTTGTTCTCTTAAGAAGTTATGTTCGTGTAAATTTTTCCCTCCTTGTTCATTATCATTTTTCCACCAATCGGGATAGTATTCCTGGATTTCACTAGGCATCAGGCCAGAAAAAATCGAATTTCGGCTATATTGTGTGGAAGTGGGTAAAATACTATAGAAGTAATCTTCGCTTTCCATTCTGAAAAATTCAGTTAATATTGGTTCGATTGTTTTCCATTGGTCATATCTCAAGTTATCCAACAGTAATATTATTGTTGGCATGTCCTCCTTTATTTTGGGAAAAATCTTTTCTCTGAGAAGTGTATTGGACATAATAGGTCCTTCTTTTCTGTCGTTGACCCAATCTACATAATTCTTAACAACATATTTTGAGAACTGTGTATTGGCTTCACTTTTCTGCATAGCTAGAATCTCAGTCATCTCAACAGTGTTGGTGGAGTCTAGTTTCAGTTCCCAGTTTACAATATTCCTGTAAGTTTCAAACCATTCCTTATGGTCTAGTCCACTATTAATTTTCATAAAGATATTACGGAACTCTTGTTGATAAGAGGATGAGGTTTTTTCTCTAACGAGCTGCTTGGTATCGATTATTTTTTTGAGGGTGAGTAATATCTGTTTAGGGTTGACTGGTTTAATGAGGTAATCTGTAATCTGAGAGCCTATTGCTTGTTCCATGAGGTTTTCTTCCTCATTTTTAGTTATCATAACGACTGGTATCTGTGGAATGATGTTTTTGAGCTGAGAGAGTGTGTCCAGTCCACTCATTCCTGGCATGGATTCATCGAGGAACACAATATCTATATTACTGTTGTTTGTGCACTCTTCAATAGCATCGTATCCATTCGTAACTGGGATGACTGCATACCCTTTTTGTTCGAGGAATAAAATTTGTGGACGAAGGATGTCAATTTCGTCATCAGCCCATAGAATTGTAATATTATCCATATATGATTTATAAGAAGTCGATTTAATAATGATTGTAATAACTACACAAAGTTAATTTTTTTATCTAAAGTTATATTTTTGCACTTGCTACCCAACCAAAATTAAACAAAGAGCGTTAATTAAATTGAACATAAACGTATGTTTCACAAGTTTGTTCGCTTTTTACAACTTGTTACTTGAAATTATGATAATAAATAAGAAGAAGATAATCAATGATCCTGTGTATGGTTTTATCACAATTCCGTATGATATATTATATGACATTATCGAAGAGCCCTGTTTCCAACGTCTAAGACGGATTAAGCAATTAGGATTAACTCATTATGTGTATCCTGGTGCGCTGCATACGCGTTTTCATCATGCATTGGGGGCGATGCACTTAATGACTGAAGCAATTAATGTGTTAAAATCTAAAGGAATCAAAATTACTAAAAAAGAAGCAAAAGCAGTTACAATTGCTATTCTTCTGCATGATATTGGCCATGGTCCATTTTCTCACGCTTTAGAAAATATGCTAATTGATCAACATCATGAGTTTTTATCTCTTAGATACATGGAGCTCTTAAATAAAAAGTATAAAGGAGAACTTAATCTTGCAATTAAATTGTTTAAAGGAGAATACAAGAAAAAGTTTTTGTGTCAACTTATATCAAGCCAATTGGATATGGACAGGCTAGATTACTTAACAAGAGATAGTTTTTATAGTGGAGTGCTTGAAGGCAGAGTAGGGTATGATAGAATAATCAAAATGCTAAATGTCCACAATGACAATTTAGTAGTTGAGGAAAAAGGCATTTATTCTGTTGAAAACTTATTAATAGCTCGAAGATTTATGTATTTACAAGTCTACCTTCACAAAGCCGTAATAAGTGCAGAACAAATGCTTATCAAAGTTTTCCAACGTGCAAAAGAATTGATTGAAATAGATGAAATGCAAAAACTTTCTCCTCCATTGTACTTGTTTTTATCAGGCGGATACAAAAACTTAAAGGATAAAGAAGTATATAATCAGTTTACAAAACTTGACGATAACGACATTGTTTCTTCGTTAAAAATCTTTTCAACAAGCAATGATGTAGTGTTAAGATATTTATCAACAATGTTACTTAATAGAAAATTACTTAAGTTAAACTTTATAGAAGGCGATTTTAAAATGCAAAGCAATAAAGAGGTATATAATTCTTTTAAAAGTAAAGGGATTTCTCCTAGTGATCTTAGTAAGTATTTATTTTTTCGTGGGAGCGAAACTAGTAAAAATTACGAATTAGAAAATGAAATTTTAATTCAATCTAAATCGGGTAAGATAAAAAAACTATCCTCCTTTGGATCTGTATTTTTGACAGTTGAATCAACAACTATGAGATTTTTTTGCTATCCTAAATCATCCCGACTAAATATTTAGATCCAAAAACAGCTCTTTATTTAAATAAAGTTTTAACTTTGCAAAAATTATAGAAATTCCTTAATCTAATTAATTAATAAAAATTAATAATTTAATCATTATGAAAAAAGTTAATTTGCTACTTATTGTAGTTTTATTTTTTTCCTTTTCGGTTAGTACTTTTGCCCAATCAGGTGACGTACCCCCGAATGCTGAACCAGGAAAGTGTTATGCGAAGTGTATGATCGCAGACGAGTACGAAACTGTTTCTGAACAAGTTTTAGTTAAAGAAGCATCAGTCAGAACAGAAGTTGTCCCTGCACAATACGAAACTGTAACAGAACAAGTTCTTGCAAGTGATGGTGGAAGTAGGCTTATCGCCATTCCAGCACAATATGAAACAGTTTCCGAACAGGTAGAAGTAAAAGCCCCTTCTACAAGGTTAGAAATTATTCCCGCTAAGTACGAAACAGTTACAGAGCAATACGAAATTCAGCCTGCTTCAACTCGTTTGATTGCGATTCCTGCAACATACGAAACAGTTTCTGAGCAGTACGAAATTGAACCGGCTTCAACTCGTTTGATTGCAGTACCCGCAACATATGAAACAGTTTCTGAGCAGTACGAAATTGAGCCTGCTTCAACTAGACTTGAGGTAATTCCTGCTAAATTCGAAACAGTTTCTGAGCAGTATGAAATTGAGCCTGCTTCAACTAGGCTTCAAGTTGTGCCTGCTAAATTCGAAACAGTTTCTGAGCAGTACGAAATTGAACCGGCTTCAACTAGGCTTGAGGTAATTCCTGCTACTTATGAAACAGTTTCTGAGCAGTATGAAATTGAGCCTGCTTCAACTAGACTTCAAGTTATACCTGCTAAATTTGAAACAGTTTCTGAGCAGTACGAAATTGAGCCTGCTTCAACTAGACTTCAAGTTGTGCCTGCTAAATTCGAAACAGTTTCTGAACAGTATGTAATTGAGCCTGCGTCTACTAGACTTCAGGTAATTCCTGCTAAATACGAAACAGTTTCTGAGCAATATGTAATTGAGCCTGCTTCAACTAGACTACAAGTTGTACCTGCCACTTATGAAACAGTTTCTGAGCAAGTCCTAGCTAGCGACGGTGGTTCAAGACTTATAGCAGTCCCAGCTCAATATGAAACAGTTACTGAACAAGTAGAAACTGAACCTGCATCTACTAGATTGCAAGTAGTTCCTGCCAGATATGAAACAGTTACTGAGCAATACGAAATTGAGCCTGCTTCACAGAGAATAGTAGCAATTCCAACTCAGTACGAAACTGTTACAGAAACTAGAGAAATTTCTCCGGCTACCACTAAATGGCAAAGAAGAAGAGCTGACAAAAATTGTCTTTCTGCTAACCCTGACGATTGTTTAGTATGGTGTCTTGTTGAAGTTCCTGCTCAAAATCAAACAATAACTAGACAAGTACCTAAGGGTTGTGCTGGTGGTTCTTCATCTCCGGATGGTGGATGTTACAGAACAACTGAAATTCCTGCTAAATATGGTACTCGTACTATGAGAAAACTAGTTACTCCTGCTACTACTACTTCAGTAGATATTCCTGCTAAGTATTCAACAGTAACTAAAAGAATTGTTAAAGTTCCTGCTTCTACTAGAGAAGAAACAACTCCTGCTCAGTACAAAACAGTAACTCGCAAAGTTGTTAAAACTCCTGCAACTACTACCTCAATTGACATTCCTGCTAAATATGGAACTAGAACAAGTAGAAAACTAGTAACACCTGCTACTACTACTACAATTGATATTCCTGCCAAGTACGGAACTAGAACTAACAAGAGACTAGTAACTCCTGCTACTACTACTTCTATTGATATTCCTGCTAAGTATGGAACTAGAACTAACAAGAGACTAGTAACTCCTGCTACTACTACTTCTATTGACATTCCTGCTAAGTACGGAACTAGAACTCGTAAAGTTGTTAAAACTCCTGCTACTACTAGATCAATTGACATCCCTGCGAAGTACGGAACTAGAACTTCTAAGAAATTAGTAACTCCTGCTACTACTACTTCTATTGACATTCCTGCTAAGTATGGAACTCGTTCAATGAGAAAAATGGTTGAGCCTGCGACTACTAGATCAATTGATATTCCTGCTAAGTATGGAACTAGGACTAATAAGGTTGTTAAAACTCCTGCTACTACTAGATCTGAAACAATTCCTGCTAAGTATGGAACTAGAACTAATAAAGTTATTAAAACTCCTGCTACTACTAGATCTGAAGAGATTCCTGCTAAGTACGGAACCCGTTCTATTAGAAAATTAGTTACTCCTGCTTCAAGTAGAACTATTGAAATCCCTGCTGAATTTAGAACTGTTACGAAAAGAGTTTTAAAAACTCCTGCTACTACTAGATCAGAAAATATTGAAGCTCAATATAAGACGATTACGAAAAGACAAGTAACTAACCCAGCTTCTACTAGAACTATTGAAATTCCTGCTGAATACAGAACAGTTACTTCAAGAAGACTAGTAAGACAAGGTGGTTTCTCTGAATGGAGAGAAGTATTATGCCCAGGTCAAATTACTTCAGCTACTGTTAGACAAGTACAGTCAGCTCTAAGTTCAAGAGGTTATGATCCAGGTCCTTCTGATAATATTATGGGAGCTAGAACTAAAGCTGCTCTTACTAAGTTCCAGAAAGATCAAGGTCTCCCTATTGGTCAACTTGATTTTGAAACGCTTAAAGCTTTAGGCTTAAGATAATCTAAAATCCTTCATAAGATTTTACAAGGCTACCTTTAATTAGGTAGCCTTTTTTATTGCGTAAGTTTATCTTCAAATATATAACAACTAGAATTACTAATGTTAGTAAATAATAACTTATCAACTCGGTAAAAAGCTAATTTTGATGTACTTTAGTGATATTAAACTCTTTGTAAATGAAATATACATTCTTCATTCTTCTTCTTCTGCCATTTACTCTTTTCGCAGAATCTACTAAATATGTAAACTTCTTTGAAGGAAGCCTTACCTCAGCAAAACAAAAGGCAACAACCGAAGGAAAACTATTTATGGTTGACTTTGTAGCGAACTATTGCTACATGTGCAAAATGATGGATGAAACAACATTTAGAAATGAGAATGTTGTAGCATATACAGATAAAAACTACATTTCACTTAAGGTCAATGTTGATGACTTTGATGGTTTCGCTTGGAAACAGAAGTACAGTGTTAAAGTCTTACCTACTATTCTTATCTTCAATTCCAAAGGAAATATAGTCGGCAGATATGAGGAATCCCTTGGTAGCGCCAGAATGTTAGAAATACTTAAAACACATGACATCCCCCAAAATAGATCAAAGCAAAACCCTTCTTATTCCACCAACAGTAGTGAGGTAGTAAGTACTCCATCACATGTCCCAACACAACCATCAAAAGTTGAAGTCGGATTGTCAGATAAAAACTCAGAATCGGTAGGTGAAGGATTATTTGAGTTTTCCGTTAAAAAATCAAATTCCAGCGGTTATGGAGTTCAAATTGGAGTGTTTCAAGATTATGCGAATGTCCTTCAAGAAGTAGCTAAGCTAGAAGCAAAAATGGAAGTCCCTGTTTTCGTTCATATCTCAAAATTAAATAGAGAAGTTGTCTATAGAGTCGTTATTGGAAATTTTACAAGTATTCCGCAAGCTGAAAATTTCCACTCGCAAGTTATGAAGGTAAAGGGATATTCTGGCTTCGTAAAAAAATTAAGTAGTTTAAATTAAACTCGTTATAGCAGCGTATTTAGTCCCTCCTACGTTAAGTATTTAGTCCTTGTTCTGCATATTTATATAACAATTCGATGGCTATCCGTGATTATTTTAATATTTTGCACGGCTTTTGCTATTACTTCCTATATCTTATTAAAATGAAAAATATGAAATCGCTTGTTAGCCTTCTTTGCTGTTTTATTCTAGCCCTTCCAGTTTTTGGTCAAGTTAGTACTTCTAAAGCAACTGTTTCTGAGTTACAAGTTACAGAAAGTCAACCAGTAGATCACGACCAAGAAATTTTAATAAAAACGTTCAAACCGATTAATGACGTTGAAGGTAATAAGTTGAAATCTAAATCAATAGCTAAGGAACAAACTCCTAGTAAGTTAGAATACAATAATGAGATTGAGATACAAAAGATACAAACTTACATCACTAAAATTGAGTCAAGTATTCAAGTAAAAAAACACGACACAGATGCTAGTTTGGAAATAAATGAATTACAGATCTTGTTGAAGAAGTTAAATTCTAAATTGGAAAGTTTAAAAAAATAAATCTGAATAAGATCACCCATTCTTATGAAAAATAATCTCCTGTTAATAGTTATTGCTCTCTTATTTTTTCTTTCACAATTAAGTGGACAAGGAGCAATCTGTGCAGATGCTGAACCATTTTGCACGGATTCTGGAACTTCTTTTCCTGCTAGTATTAATACTACCGCAGATCCAAATAATACCTACGGATGTTTATTAACACAACCCAATCCAGCTTGGTATTTTTTAGAAATTGGCACTCCTGGAATGATTGAAATCACACTTACAAATTCTAATAACGAAGATATCGATTTTATTGTATATGGTCCATTTCCTGACTTTACTACCGCTATTAGTAATTGTGGTAGTCTTAACTCTACCGAGGATATTCTTGCCTGTATACCAATTTTTGGAAGTGGTTGTCCGCAAAATCCTGCTTCATGTCAAAACGCTGGTAATGGATGTGTTACTGCTCAGGGAATTGACTGCAGCTACGATCCTCAATCAGTAGAAATTGCCACAATCCCTAATGGGCAGGTTGGTGAAGTCTATATATTCCTAATTACTAATTTCTCTAATTTACCAACTGATATATTTCTTTCACAAACAGGTGGAACTGGAGCTACTGACTGCTCTATCCTGCCTCCTACTTCTCCTTGCGACTGTGCAAGTAACAGTAGTTGTGATGGGGCCACCTTCCCAAATCAACCTGCAGCAGTAACCGCCCTTAATACAGTAACTCCTAATTCCTCTTTCTGTTATGACCTTACAACTCAAATGATACCAGGAGGAGATGGAAATACCTACCAATTCTGTTACCTGTACACACATACTAGTACAGATCCATTTTTCGCATTCTCAGGAACCAGTTTTTTTACTGGACCAAACTCAAATAATTGTACTTCGGATCCAAACACAATAACCCTTGCTGCAGCTTATGATGTTGGTGCCTGTGGTGCACCACTTACAATCCTAAATGTGACATCAGATGGATGGGGAGTGTATGCAGCAACCCAAGGTACAACCTATGAACTCTGTCTTGAAGTAACAGGTGATCAGACTTCCTGCGCTACTGAAGATATTACCGATGTTTGTATTCTTGCTCACCCTCTACCACAACCCTCTTGTACTTTGTTTGGAGGGAATGTTGGAACACCTTCAAACATTGACCTTTGCTTTGGAGATATTCCATATACACTGATTTCAAATAATTCCATTACTAGTCCTGCTACGCCTGACGTGGTTTGGGCGGTATGGGTTCTAGATGATCCCCTAGGTACAGGAACTAATGGTACACCTGGTGGACCTATCCCTCCGGATCAAGATCCTTTAAATGACCCTAACTTCGATGGGTTTCTCCCGAATGCAGGTACAGTGGTTTCTACCAATTTATTTTATGAGGGAGCTACCCTTTATATTGCTCCAATGGTTGCAGATTTGGCATCACAAACTTATGATCCGCTTTGCACTGGTCTCGCTCCTGGTTATACGATATATATGAATCCAGAATTGGATTTTAGCACCGCTACCTCCAATTGTTCTGCAACTATAACACTGTTAGGGGGTCACCCATCTGTTAATGCAGCAGCTGATTATACTTGGGAAGTTGTAGCACCTTCAGGCACAATTACCACAGGACTAGGAAGTCCGATAGTTTATAACGCGACTGAAGATGGAGATCATATTGTCTCGCTAATAAATGATGGCCTAGCAAACAATTATTGTGGTCTTCCTAATTTTGATACAATTAGTGTTTATGGTTGTAATTGTATGGCCGATGCAGGTCTATTTACAACTCCAGCAGGAACCACCATTTGCAATGGTGATGACTTTACACTATTATCTGATGGAAGTTTCAGTGGTTCCTATGAAGATGGAGGTGCCAACGATCAAGCTCCTAATGGAGATGGAGATTTCTTTAATGGAGTTCTAATAGGAGTTTATTCTAGCCCACCCACTGTAGAATATGCAATTAATGATCCTAATCTATTGTTTACAACTACAGCGATTCCAACAACTCCAGGTGGTCCAGTGATCCCATATATTCTAAATAATAACAGTACAGCCCTTGCTACAAATGGATTATTGACTAACACAACGTATTATTTTACAACAGTTTATAGTTTTGATAATGACAATGCTATCTATGGCATCGACACAGATAATGATGGCATAATAGATTGCTCAGATGTCAACATTACTGCCGCAGTTCCTGTCGTTTTCCTTGATTCTATAGTCGCAACAGTTAACCAGTCTTGTAATTTAAATGGAACAGTTGATATTTCATTTACTATTTCTGGAGGCCTTCCTGCTTTTGATCCTACTGAACAATTTACGATTACAGGAGACGGTCCAGGAGGTATGATTTCTAATAATGGCGTATATACGATTCCAAATCATCCTCCTAATTCAACTTTTTCTATTAACGTTACAGATACCAATTCCTGCGTTTCAACATTTGGAGGGACTAGTTTAGGAGTTCCAACGACAACAGTCACTTCGACTAATGTGTCTTGTGGTGGGACCAATGACGGATCGGCAACAGTTACTACCACTGGTGGTAATCTTCCTTATACAATTGTATGGGATAATGGAGAAACAACGCCTACTATAACAGGTCTGGCTCCCAATACTTACACTGTAACCGTTTCTGACGCAAATGGATGCGCTTCTACAAATTCAGTTTTAATTACGACTGCTCCAGCATTAACGACCACTGCAACGTTTACTCCAGTTTTATGCAACGGAGGTTCTTCAGGAACAGCTACCGCTAGCCCTTCTGGAGGAACAAGCCCCTTAAGTTACATCTGGCAACCAGTAGGCCAAACAACTGCAACTGCAACTGGATTATCTGCTGGAACACAAAGTGTTACAGTAACAGATGCAGCAGGGTGTACAGCTACTGCACTAGTTGTTATTACTGAACCAAACGGAATTGGAGTGACGACAACCTTTTCAAATCCCAATTGCTTCGGGTCGAGTGATGGCTCATATACCGCCACAGGAAATGGTGGAACTAGTCCATACACCTACTTTTGGAATACAGGGGCTACCACCTCTTCAATTTCTAACTTACAAGCAGCGCTTTATTGTGTAACGGTTACAGATGCTAACAGTTGTACTGCCGTTGCTTGTAATACATTATCAAATCCACCAGATTTAACAAATACATTAACCGTTACAAGTAATGCTAGTTGTAATGGAAGTACAGATGGATCCATAACAGCAAATGTAGGAGGGGGAACTATCCCGTATACTTACACTTGGAATCATAATCCAACGTTGAATGGTCCAATTGCTTCCAACCTTAATCCAGGAACTTATACCTTAACTTTAACAGATGCAAATGGATGCATTGAAACTGCTTCAGCACTTATAGTTGGCAACATTGTCATCAGTGCAAATGGTATTGTATCTGATGCAAACTGTTTTGGCGAATCTTCTGGCAGTATAGTCTTAATGCCTTCTGGAAGCCCTGCAACTCCATATTCTTACGATTGGAATCCTAATGTATCCACTACAAATACCGCAACAGGTTTAACAGCAGGCGCATATGAAGTAACAATAACGGATTTAAATGGATGCTTTACAACAGCATTGTACAATGTAAACCAACCTACTCAACTTTCTACAAGCTTCACAATTAATTTAAACATTAGTTGTGCTGGATCTAGTGATGGCTCTTTGTTGGTTAATCCTAGTGGAGGAATCCCACCATATAATTATCAGTGGGGGGCAAATTCAGCAAATCAAATTACTCAACTTGCAAATAATTTACCTGCCGGAATTCATACGATAACAATTACAGATGCAAATGGATGTATTCATACTGCTGGAACAATTTTACAAGATCCCACACCAATCAACTTAAGTGCAACGGTAAACAATAATGTACTTTGTAATGGACAATCCGATGGAATAGCTACTGTTACTCCTTCAGGTGGAACTCCAATGTATTCTTTTTTATGGGGGCCATCAGCAGGAAACCAAACTTCCGATATAGCAACTGGACTTCCAGCAGGGACGCATGATGTCACTGTTACAGATATGAACGGCTGTAGTGTATCCACTTCAGTTATCATAACTCAGCCAACACCTTTAAACCCAAGCATTTCTATTATAAATAATATCTCCTGCTTTGGACTGAGTGACGGTTCTGCAACAGCAACAGTGCTTGGCGGAGTCCCCACATATTCCTATCAATGGAGTTCTTCAGCAAATAACCAGATTACTCAAACGGCTATAAATTTACCTGCGGGGCTACATACACTTACAGTTACTGATACAAATGGATGTACAGAAACAGCTATAGTTAATCTAAATACTCCACCTCAACTCAATTTAACGGCAACAGTCATTAATGATGTTACCTGCTTTGGGGGGAATGATGGTGCAATCATAGCAAATGCCTCAGGAGGAACCCCGTTCCCAGGAGGAATCTATAATTATCAGTGGACTGTAAATGCGAATGGTCAGACCACACAAACCATTTCAGGCTTAACCAGTGGTACCTACACCGTCACCGTCACAGACCAAGGAGGATGCAGTATCACAGGAAGTGTAGTACTAAACAGTTCTTCACAATTATTAGCAACCGTTTCAGTAGATAACAATGTTAGTTGTAATGGTGGAACAGATGGTCAGGCTACAGTAACGACTACTGGAGGCACACCCTTCCCAGGAGGAGTGTATGGCTATGAGTGGAGCGCAAACGCTAATGGTCAGATTACGCCTACAGCAATCAATCTTCCAGCGGGTATTTTTAATGTTACAATTACAGATGCGTTAGGTTGTGAAATAGTAGAATCAGTCACCATAAGCCAACCATCTCAACTCTCAGTCTCTTTGACTGGCGTAAATGATCCGCTTTGTTTTGGAACAGCAACAGGAACTGCTACAGCACTGCCTGTAGGAGGAACACCAACTTATAATTTTTTCTGGCCAGTCAGTGGTGAAACGACTCAGACAGCCACTGCTCTAGCTGCAGGAACTCATACTGTAATTGTGTCTGATGCTAACGGATGTCAAACAACAACCTCGGTCACACTTGGTCAACCATCTGAATTACAGATCATCAACGTAAATGGTACAAATCCGCTTTGTTTTGGGGATTCTAATGGTACAGCCACAGTCACTCATCAAGGAGGAACGGCCCCTATCTCCTACTTATGGAGTAATGGGCAAGTGACTCAGACAGCTTTTAACCTAATTGCCGACAGCTATACCGTTACTGTAATTGATGCCAATGGATGTTCCGTAGTTGGTGGTGTTTCTCTATTAGATCCTGCTTCAATTACTTATTCAATTACAACAACAGAAACAAGTTGTGCTGATGCAAGTTCCTGTGATGCAGAAGCCACACTAGCAGTTAGCGGAGGAGTCGGTAATTACTCAATTGTTTGGGACAATGGATCAGTTGGACCTATTGCTCAATTCCTTTGTCAGGGACCACATTTTGCAACCATCACAGATGGAAACGGCTGTACAGAAATTGTATCATTTACGATAAATTCAGCTCCAGCTTTATTACCAGGAACTGTGAACGCAAACCCTGTCAATTGTAATGGAGGCAATGATGGCTTTATTTTCATTGAACCTACAGGTGGCACACCTCCGTATAACTTCAATTGGTATAATGATGTAGGAATCTTAATTAGTACAAACTCAGGCCCCAATTCGACTGTATCTAATTTATCTTCAGGTGTTTATACTGTAATCATTACAGATGATAATGGGTGTACAATCCCGCCGTTCCCTATTACTTTAAATGAACCTTTACAAGCATTAACAACAGACACGATCGTTGTGATAAATGCTAGTTGCTTTGGTTCAAATGACGGAAACGTTACAATTGTGCCTGCTGGTGGAACACCAAGCTATACTTACCAGTGGGATGGCAATGCTAACGGGCAAACTTCACAAACAGCATTTGATCTTAGTAGTGGTACGTATTCCGTTACAATTACAGATGCTAATGGTTGTACTATCATAGAATCTGCTACAGTTAGTCAACCTACAGCCCTACAAGCAACAATTGTTTCTGATTCTACAATTTGTTATGGTGATGAAACTGGTATAATTGCAATTCCAACAACATTAGGTGGCGTACCACCGTACTTATACTCTATAGATGGTATTAATTTCTACTCCGACACCTTATTTACTGGTTTAGAATCAGGTACTTACACAGTTTACGTAGAGGATGCGAATGGTTGCCAATTTACAATCAGCGAATATGTATATGGTCCGCCTGAATTATTACTGGAAGTATTTTCAACCGCAATAGACAATATGATTGTAATGGGTGATTCAACAACTCTGATGCCACAATCGAATATTGATTTAATGGACTCCACCCTTGTGTTTACTTGGGAACCTCCAAACGGTCTATCTTGTATTGATTGTCTCAACCCAGTTGCAAACCCTTTCGAAACAACTACTTATACCTTATCTCTTGTTGATAGCACAGGCTGCACAGCGATGAATGAAATAACAATTACCGTTGATAAGCAACGTCAATTGTTTATTCCAAATGTTTTTACCCCTAATGGTGATAACGTTAATGATATCTTCTTCCCTTTCGGTAGCCCCTCCATCGCTAATGTTCGAACAATGGCATTATATGACAGATGGGGCGAATTGGTTTTCCAAAATGATAACTTTAGTCCTGACTCACCAACAAATGGATGGGATGGTACATTCAAAGGGCAAGACATGGATGCAGGTGTATTCGTCTACTACATGGAGGTCGAATTTATTGATGGTTTAATCGAAGAATACAGCGGTGATTTCACACTAATACGATAGTCTGTACTAACCTGCGAATAAAATAGTACAAGCCTCATTTCTCTTAAGGATGAGGCTTTTTTCTTGTGGCTTACCCTCGTAACACAAATCCTCCCCACAATCCATACTCGGGTCGGCGTCTTCCGGGCTCGCCATTCGGCTCGGTACAGATAGGTAAGGACAAGAATGAATTCTTTACCTTACCTATCTGCACTACTCTCTTCGGTCGTCCCCTACAGGTGCCTAAGCCTGCCAATATCTAAAACCAGTTAATTGAAAAATTTGTTTGTAGTTTTTAATCCCATTCAGAAAGACCTGACATCGATTATCAGTTATTTTTAAACTCCAACTCTTGATAGAAACGAAACGGAGTGAAGATAGAGGTTTGTAAGAGGACCAGTATTACCAATGATGGCATTGTCAGTAATGTTTATTTGTAAGGACAAAATGAATGCTCGTACTCTGGTGAGTCTACTCAAGAATATAAAGAGCGATAGGCATAGGGATCGGAGGTGTTGTTTGAACGTAGCGTAGCGAAGAGAGTGCCAGAGAGCCCGCCACGACAGACACAATGGCTGCGCTAGCAGTAATTATGTCTGTTGAGGATGCCCCAACACTTTAATACCTCGAAGAGTTTAGTCCATAAACCGTTATAAATAAAAGAACCAAGACGACAGCAGACTCAGTGAATATTTCTACTTGCCTTTAAGAAGCTGATTACGACTGAATAACGAAAGATAGCACGATAATAAAAAGCCCATCATAAATGACAGGCTCCAATAATTTCCAAAATTTCTCTTAATTTATTCGTATTTCATTATTTTTTTAATACTCTTAGTGTTTTAGCTGGTTGATTAGGAGTTTCGATTTTTACAAAGTAAACACCAGTAGAATCGGTTAGCTCGAGCTCAGTAGATTCAATGTTCTCGAATTCATTCTGAAAAAGTACTTTTCCTGTAACATCACTGATAGTAACGGTTACAAAATTAATCACTCTTCCTAATTCAAGAGTCAACATACCATTACTAGGATTTGGAAATGCTTTGAAAGACTCCACTACTTGATCTTGGTCGATCTCTTCTCCAGAAGAAACAATACCTATCAAATCAAAACACCTTACTTGACCAGTGTAGGGTGCCGTTCCACTAGGATTATTATTTAATGCCCCTACCGCTAAAGTATAACCATCATAAGATAAACTAACGGCAGTTCCGAACCAGTCACCTGATGCCTCAGCATTTAAACTTGCACCAACCTGTAACCAGGTTCCGTTAGGATATTGAAAAACCTTAACATTTCCTGCATCCGGTCCTGTACCATCATTTCGAATAGCACCAATGGCAACCGCGAAACCAGAACCTGAAATAGCAACCGAATATCCGAACCAATCTACTAAAGATTCACCAATCATATCCTGTCCAGTTTTATTCCATGTCGGGCCGTGATTTATGTTTGTATATACTCTAGCAACCCCAGCTTCAAAGCCTGCAGAATTAGTATTGTGTGTTCCACCTATTATAATTTTATAACCATCATCTGATATATCAACGTCCCATCCAAACCGGTCGCCCGCACCTCCATCAATATCAGCACCTACTTGCGACCAACTTCCTCCACTGAAACTATATACTCTTGCATGCCCAGCATCAGTTCCGTTTGCTTGATTCTTGTAAGCGCCTATCACAACCGTATTTCCATCAGCAGATAAAGCTACAGACCAACCAGAATTGTCTCCAGCAGATTCGCCATCAATATCTGCGCCTTTCTGTACCCAGTTTCCAGCAGTATAAGAATAAAGACGAGTATGTCCAGCATCGTTACCGCCACCGTCATTATGAGTGGCGCCAATTGCTATGGTATTCCCATCATTTGACATCGCAACCGCATGACCAGCATAATCAAATGCAGCTTCACCATTTAGGTCAGCGCCTAACTGGCCCCATGCTGATCCATTATACTCAAATACTCGGGTTTGTCCAGAAGCACCTCCATTAGCATTACTAAATCTAGAACCGATGACAACTCTATTCCCATCATCAGAAATATCAACTGCACCAGATCCGTCACCACCATCAGCGCCGTCAATATCTGCACCACGCTGAATCCATGCGGTGCCCACTTTCTGAAACACTCTAACATGACCAGACAAAAGACCATTGCCATCATTTTCATTTGCGCCAACAGCAAGGAATTGACCATCAGAAGAAAGCGCTAGTGATGAGCCAAAATAATCACCCTCAGCCTCACCATCGATGTCAGCACCAATTTGAATCTGGGCATTTGAAAAATTAAAAAGAAACAGAAAAGAGAGGATAAATAGGTGTCGCATAGGTTTGGGTAGTTTTTAATGTTAATTTTTTTCACTATAAATATAACATTTTTTCCCTTACAAGAAAACTAGAATGTTGGATTCAAGTTACTTAAAATCAATAAAATCCTACTACTACCTCTAAATTCATCTACTTACCTCATTACAAAATGTTTAAATCATACATCTAAACCAAAAAGAACTGCCTGAAAATTCAGGCAGTTCTTAATTTATGTCTATTTGCTCTATTCGTTATCGAGCAATTGTTATATCACCTTTGTAAGTACGTGTTACACCGTCTTTAAATGTAACTTTTGCATGATAAACAAACACTGCTGAATTCATCAATTTTCCTTTAAACACTCCGTCCCAGCCGTAAGCTAAATCATTTGGTGGGAAACTGCTTGCTTCAAAGACCAATTCACCCCAGCGATCAAAAATCATAAAGTTGTCGACTATCTCGACACCAGGACTTGAGAAAACAGTCACCGCATCATTGATGTTATCACCGTTTGGAGTAAAGATGTTTGGAATAAACACTCTATCTTCTCCGTCTACTATTATCGTAACTACTTCTTCAGCCATACATCCATTTCCATCAACAGCCAAAATGTTATAAATGATAGATTGAGTAGGAGTAGATGTTGGATCTGGACAAACTGTACAATCCAAATAGTCTGTAGGAGTCCAAGTATAGTCAATAGAATCTGTTGAATTAATCGTAGTCTCAATATCTACTGATTCTCCTAATAGTATCTCAAAGTAATCAGGATTAGCCGTTAAGACTAATTCGGTCGGATCAAACAAGGTAGCCGTATTTGTCCACTGACAACCATTGGCATCCTCTATGACAATGTCATAAGTGCCCGCTCCTACACTAGTTAATACAGGATTCGGGTTAAATGAATTACCATTGTCAAATGAGTAGAGGTATGGTCCTACTCCACCGTTAGCAGTAAGCGTGATTACACCAGAAGTCTCACCATAACAAATCGGATCTTCTGGTGTGATAATACCGGAAACAACTACTGGTGCCGTAAATGAAGTAGTGGCAACAGTGACACACCCATTATCATCGGTAATTGTTAAGCTATATGTAATTCCAGCTCCTAGACCAGAGGCCGTAGGTCCAGTTGCTCCATTTGACCATAAGTAAGAGTATGGTGTTGTTCCTCCGGTAGCAGTTCCAGTAGCAATACCTGTTTGTAAACCGAAACATGGAATAGTGTTATCATTTGCAATCGTAGCTGCTAGCGTATTAGGCTCTGTAATCGTAATGGTGTTGTCAAATGAACAACCATTAGCATCTGTCACTGTAACAGTGTGAGTACCTGCAGTCAATAAAATTGCAGTTTGTCCGAATTCACCATTACTCCATACATAAACATAAGGAGGAGTTCCACCAGTCGCATTGATTGTAGCAGAACCGTTATTTTGTCCGTTACAAAGTACATTGTTGTTGACTGATGTTATACTAGTAAGTAATTGCGGCTCAGTTAAGAGCACTGAGGCAATAGTTGTACAGCCATTAGCGTCTGTCACTGTAACGTTATGTGTTCCAGCATTCAGCGCAATTGCGGTGCTTAGAATTTCTCCGTTATCCCAAAGGTATGTGTAAGGCGTTATTCCACCAGCAGGAACTACATTCGCAGAACCGTTAGATAAACCGTTACAAGAAATATTTGTTAACGCATTCGTTGTTGCAGTCAATAATGACGGTTGAGTGATAGTCACACTCTCAATACCCAAGCAGCCTTCAGAATCTGTAATCGTTACGGAATGTGTTCCAACATCTAACATTGTTGCCGTTGGTCCAGTTTCACCGTTATCCCAAGTGTAAGTAAATGGAGGTGTTCCTCCAGTTGCTGAGATAGTAGCAGTTCCATCACTCAATCCAAAACAACTAACAGCACCAATTCCACTAAACGTCCCATTAATAGGATTAGGTTCATTAATAACTACGCTACCAGTTTCAGCACAACCGTTACTATCAGTCACAGTTACAGTATATGTCCCAGCCATAAGGCCTGATGCTGTAGAATTTGTGTTACCATTGTTCCACACAAGAGTATAGCCAGGAACACCACCACTGTAAGTCACAGAAGCAATACCATCACTGCCACCTGAACAAGTTACATCATCAATTGTAAACACTGTGAGGGCAACCTGTGTTGGTTCTTGAACAACTACTTGCTGTATTTCAAAACAACCATTGGCATCTGTTATTGTAACTAAGTGAGTCCCAGGTGTAAGATTATTATCTGAAGCCGTTGTCGCTCCTGATGGCCATAGATAAGAGTAACTTGGTGTTCCGCCTGAAGCAGAAACAGTACCAATACCATTATTATAACCATTACAAGTAATTGCAACAGAAGAAAACGAAGTAATTAAGGCAGTTGGTTCACCAAAAGTGACAGTTGTTAAGGTAGTACAACCATTAGCATCAACAACCGTAACACCATGTGTTCCTACATTTAAACCTGAAGCAGTTGGAGTCGCTTGTCCATTAGACCAAATATAAGTATAAGGCAAGGTACCACCGGTAACAGTTGCTAGTGCCTCACCATCACTTCCTTGGAAGCAACTAATATTAGAAACAATCGAAGCGCCAACCGATAACAATGGAGGTTCAGTGATTGTTACACTTTCAACACCTGTGCATCCTTCAGAATCTGTAATCGTTACTGTATTTGTTCCAACAGCTAACATTGTTGCGGTTGGACCGACTTCTCCATTAGACCAATCGTAGGTAAATGGAGGTGTTCCTCCAGTTCCGGAGATGGTAGCGGTTCCATCACTCTGTCCAAAGCAACTAACACCACCAATTCCGCTAAACGTCCCAATGATAGGATTAGGTTCAGTGATGACTACACTACCTGTTTCTGTACAACCGTTATTATCAGTAACTGTCGCTGTATAAGTACCTGCAGATAAGCCAATTACTGTTTGATTTGTATTACCTGTATTCCATTCAAAAGTATAGTTTACAGTTCCACCTCCTGGATTTATTGCAGCAATACCATCATTACCACCTGAACAAGTTACATGTTCAATTGGAAGTATTGCGACTGAAATCTGACTTGGCTCTTGAATTAATACTTGTTGTATTTCAAAACAACCATTAGCATCTGTTATTGTCACTAAATGTATTCCAGGTGAAAGATTAATGTCTGTAGCTGTTGTTGCTCCCGATGGCCATTGATAAGAGTACATTGGCGTTCCACCTGAAGCAGAAACAGTACCAGAACCATTATTATATCCAAAACAAGTAATTGGAGAAGAAGTAAACGAAGTAATTAAGGCTGTCGGTTGTCCGAAAGTGACACCAGCAAAGGTTGTACAACCATTAGCATCGACAATAGTGACACCATGAGTACCTGCATACAAACCTGAAGCCGTCGGAGTTGACTGCCCATTAGACCAAGCATAAATATAAGGTAACGTACCACCAGTAACAGTTGCTAGAGCTTGACCATCACTTCCTTGGAAGCAATTAATATCAGACGTAATTGAAGCACCTACTGATAACAATGGTGGTTCTGAAATATTATCCGCCTCAACAACGATACATCCATTCGCATCAGTAACGGTTACTGATATTGGTCCGGCAACAAGTGTTTGAGCCATAGTAGTAGTAGATCCGTTGCTCCATTGATAGGCATATGGTAATGTTCCTCCTGTAACAGTTATAGAAGCAGATCCATCATTTCCTTGATAGCAGGTGACATTAGCATCTACAGACAGCGTACCCGCAAGAACTGGGGGCTCTGTGACTAGAACGCTTCCAGTTACAATACAGCCTGAGAAATCAGTGACAGTAAAAGTATTAGTACCTGCAACCAATGAATTTCCGCTAGGTGTGGTTTCACCTGTAGACCATAAGTAAACGTAAGGTGCGGAACCTCCAGTGACTCCAATCACAGCACTACCATTGCTTCCTCCATTACAACTAACATTGTTTAGAAGTGTAACAGTAACTATAATTGTTGGTTGTACTAAAGTAACAGAATTAGTCACGCTACATCCATTTCCATCAGTAACGGTTACATCATAAGTACCAGCAGGTACGTTGTTTATTGTTCCAGTATTACCACCATTGCTCCACTGATAGACATATGGAGTAGTTCCTCCTGAAACAGAAATTGTAGCTGTTCCATCTGAGTAGCCTGGACATAGGATGTCAACTGCATTTGTAATTTGCGCCAATAATGGTGTTGGTTCAGAAACCGTCACACCAGTCACTTTTTCACATCCATTATCATCTGTTACAGTAATTGTATAGAAGCCTGCAGAAAGACCGTTAATCGTGTACGCTCCAGCAGTAGCAAGAGTTCCACTTCCTGACATCGGCCCAGACCAATTATAAGCATAAGGAGCAATACCTCCATTGATGGTTCCGGAAATGGTTCCATCACTAAAGCCATTACAAGAGATAGCTGTTGAATTTGTAGCTGTTATTACAATCAATGTAGGTTGAGCAATAACAACTGAAATATTATCTAGACAACCATTGGCATCAGAAATTGTACAGAAATAAGTCCCTGCAGTTAATCCAGAAATATTTTGAGTAGTCGCTCCATTACTCCAATTAAATGAGTAAGGCATTGTACCTCCAGTGACGGTTATAGTTGCGCTACCATCACTTCCTCCATTACAAGAAACGGGAACGATTGTCCCAATAGTTGCAGTCAACATTGGTGGTTCGAATATAACAACAGAGCCTATAAGCTCACATCCTTCATCGTCTACCACAGTAACATTGTGAGTACCACCATTCAAATAACTAGCTGTTGGAGTAAATTCTCCATTAGACCAATTATAAGTATATGGTGCTGTACCACCTGTTACATTTGCTGTTGCACTACCATTTCCATTACCATTGCAATCGACATCCGCTACATGCACTACATTAAGCAATAGCAATGGTGGTTCTGTGACCGTAGTACTTTCGACTGACTGACATCCGTTAGCATCAGTCATGGTTACTGTATAAGTTCCTGCTGGAAGATTGTTAAGTTGAACACTTCCAGGATTTGCTAGTGTTCCAGAACCAGATAATGGTCCGGACCAATTGTATGTGTAAGGAGTGGTACCTCCTCCCATCGTAACGCTGATTAAACCATCAGAACCTCCATTACAGGAAACATTATTAACCAGTGTAGAGGTGAGCACAATTATGGGCGGTGAACCGATAACAACAGAATTAGTCGTTAGACATCCGTTATCATCAGTAATAGTAATAGTGTGAGTTCCTGTTGGAAGGTTAGTCACATTAGGAGTAGTTCCCCCGTTTGACCAGTTATAAGAGTATGGAGCAGTTCCTCCAGAAACAGTGGCTGTTGCAGAGCCATCACTTGCTCCAAAACACGATGGAATTGAATTTGGTAAAACAACGGAAATTAAAACATCAGGCTCATTTATTGCATATATTTCAGTTTCAAGACAAACTCCATTTAAAGCGGATATTGAAACATAATATGATCCAGCATTTAGACCAGAAAGGTCCTCAGTTGTTGCACCATTTGACCATATATAAGTGTAAGGCTGTTGACCACCAGAAACAGAAATACTTATAGTTCCCGTAGCGTCTCCATTACACAATGGCTCTGTAACGACTTCATTAAAAATTACTAACGGTGTAATAGCTCCAATATTAACATTGAGTACGTCAATACATCCTTGACTATCTGTTACCGTTACAGTATAGGCTCCTTGACATAATCCGGATACATTTGGAGTGGTATCACCATTAGACCAATTATATACATAAGGAGTTGTACCACCTGTAACTGTTACAGTAGACATACCATTACAGGTACCACAAACAGCTGGTGCATTATTAATTTCAGTTAGTGTAACTTCTGTTGGTTGAGTTAGACTGACCTGATTCGTTTCAGAACATCCATTGGCATCTGTTACGGAAACATAATAGGTCCCTTGAATCAGATTAGTTACTGAAGTAGATCCTGGTCCTGCAAGTATTGTATTTCCAGAGGATGGTCCAGTCCATTGAACCGTATAACCCGCTGTACCACCAGCAACATTAATATCGAAAGAGCCATCACTACCGGAGTAACAAGAGACATCTATATCATTTGTAATTCCAACTGTTAAAGCTGTTGGCTCATTTATTACGACACTAGCAGTTTCTGTGCATCCCCTAGCATCTGTAACAGTGAATACATGCGTCCCAGGTGTAAGAAAACTTGCACCTAAGGTAACATCACCATTATCCCATAAATACGAGTATGGTGGTGTTCCGCCCATGACAGTAGCAGTTGCAACACCATCATTATCACCATTACAAGTAACAGGTTGGTTGACAACAGCAGTTGCAATTAAGACAGGTGTTACTGAAATAACAACGTCATCAGATGCAGTACATCCATTATCATCCGTTACTACAATTACGTGAGTCCCAGAGCTGAGTCCGGTAGCATTTGGAGTCGTTTCACCATTTGTCCATAAGAAGGTGTAAGGTGGTGTTCCTCCATTGGAGATACTGATAGCACTTCCATCAGGAAGTCCTGAACAAGAGGGATTACTCTGGTGTAATGCTATAATAAACAAAGCTGATGGCTCGGTTATTTGAATACCAGAAGTTGCTGAACAACCATTTGCATCTGTTACAGTAACCGTATGGTTGCCTGCTGTTAAATTGGTAACAGAGGGTGCGACAGTTCCATTACTCCATGTATAAGTATATGGCGCAGTTCCACCTGCGGCAGTTGCTGTTGCACTACCATCACTTCCACCGTTACAAGAGACATTCCCGTCAAGAGTTACAGTTAAAACTAATGGTGGTGCATCAGGAATCGTAATCGCTCCTGTACCGAGACAACCGTTATCATCTGTAACGGTTACATAATGAATACCAGCATTAAGGCCCGTAGCAGTAGCTGTCGTTTCGCCAGAATCCCAATTGTAGGTATATGGTGGAACACCTCCAGCAGCAATAGCTGTAGCAGATCCATCTGAATCATTGTTACAGCTAATTCCTTGGATGAGAATTGTATTGACAGCTATTGGAGTTTGTTGTGTTACCAATTCGTTACCATTAACAGTACATCCATTCGAGTCTGTAATAGTGTATTGATAGTTGCCAGGTGCTAATCCTGTTATTAAGGGAGAAGTTTGACCTGAAGCCCATGCAATTGAGTATGGGGGCGTTCCTCCAATCGTATTTATTGTAATACTACCATCCATAGAACCATAGCAATCTATATTTTGTACTGTAGCAATAGGCGCAAGGTTAGGTGGCTCAAGTACTACAAGAAATTGAGTCACATCGCAACCATAAGCATCTGTTACAGTAATAAATTGAAGCCCGCCTTGAAGGTTTGTTGCGGTGGGACCAGTTTCTCCACTACTCCATTCGTAGGTATATGGAGGATTACCACCAGCAACAGTTATTACCTCTGCTTGACCATCATTGCCACCAAAACAGGATACGTTTTGGTTCACTTGAACGTTAACAGAAAGTGGCGCTGGATCAGATATAATGTATTGTCCTGTTTGGGTACATCCATTAGTATCAGAAACAGTAACAGTGTAAGTTCCTGGAGAAAGACCAGAAATACTTGTTCCATTTGATCCATTTGACCAGTTGTAAGAATAAGGAGATGTTCCTCCACTTGCTATCACTGAAATAGAACCATCTGCCCCCCCAGTACATTGAATTTGCTGGACGTTGGAGATTATAGAAAGTATTGGCGCTGCATTGATGACTCCTGACTGAACTGCGGTACATCCATTGGCATCAGTCATTGTAACTGTATAAGTTCCAGGTGCAAGATTATTAATTACTGCTGTTGTGCCATTATTACTCCAATTGTAGGAGATTGGCATTACCGCTCCGTTTGGAGTTGCTGTTAAAGAACCACCACCGCCTTGACACGGATTTGTTTGATTAGCGTTTACGGTGACATTTACAGTATAAATAGGGATAGTAATTGATTCGACAACTGAACATCCTAAGCTGTTAGTAGCAGTTACGTAATAAGTAGTTGTAGTATTAATAGTTACTGTTGGGTTGTAGCAATTTGTACAAGATAAACCGCCTGGAGGAGCCCAGTTATAGGTTAAAGTATCAGATAATACAATTTGTGTAGAACCACCGACACAGATACTTGGAGTAACATTGTCAATTATAGGAAGTGGATTAAGTGTCACTAAGACATCAGCGGTGTCCTTTGCGCAACCTCCTGAACCCAAATCTTCAACAATTACGGAATAATTTCCTGGACCTGTTGGTATGTAAGTTGGGTCAGTTCCAACCACAGCACCACCACCATTCGCAGCATCGTGCCATTCATATGAATAATTCCCAGGTTGCGGATTCGCAGAAGCCGTCAATATTTCGAAATCTCCTGGACATAGAACAACTGGGTTAGGAGAAATAGTGGCAGTAATAGGGCTCACATTATCAGAAACTATAATTGTATAAGTTGCAACAGTAACACCACTAATTGGGCAAGCGTCATCAACTTCAGTTACTGTGAAGAAATTTACACCTAAATCAGCAGTTGTTGGGCTCCAGCAGAAGGTTCCTGTTGGGTTTGTAGTATTATTGTTAGCGACAGTAAATGTACCTGTTGGTATTCCATTGTTCCAACTCATGAAAACATTATCACCATCAAGATCAGCTCCAGGAATAGTAAGGCAAAAACTTTGTCCGGTGCAAATAAAATAATCATAACTACCAGTAGGAGTACCATTTTCTTCGAAAGGTCCCGCATCTGGTGGTGTATTATTACAAGGAAGCACAACGAATTGCATATCCCTAACCGTTTCTCCTATTAATACTCCATTTCTATACTCCTCAACTTTTATACAAATTACTGCACTTTGAGTGATATCAGGTGTAAATGAAATTGCTCCTGTTTGTGTATCCAGGTTTACAACCTGGCCTACTGTAGAAAGTGGGTAAGTTGCACTATAAGGTGGGTTAATGTAATCGACAGGTATTCCTGTATCATGCATACAGTCAACTAGGCTAAATACCAATAAATCTCCATCAGGGTCAGTTACACCGTGATTATAATTAACAGGTTGGCCGACACAAACGTAGGGTGTAGGAATATTATTAAATACTGGTGAACTGTTACAAGGTACAACTGTATTGTCCAACTCAGTTTCGATATACATATATTGCTGACCTGGATTGTTTAATGTAGTAATTTGGTTATTCCTACAACATAATCGCCAAGAGGCAACGTAATCTGTACAGGCATTTGGAAGTGATATTGTATTCTCATAAATAACTTGTTCTACTCCAGGGAGAGAACCACCGTTACAGGCACTATTTGCAAGATCTCCAGGGCAAAGGGGAGAAACTTCAGTAGGTCCACTTACTAAGAATAAGTTTAAATTATACGAATTTCCACATCCGTCAATACTGATTCCTTGAACGGTATTGGTAGGAATACCAAAACAATCTCGGTAGAGTTTGAGTCGCCATATATAAACTCCGGGACTTACACATTCGAATGTAAGATCACTCCCCATGGCGTGGGTGGCTTTAATTTCATTATAGCTTGCTGAGACAAACAGGCAGATAATGAAAACAAATAAATTCTTAAATATCCTTCGCATTGCAAATTTGGTTTTTTAGATTCTGATTTCAATTGGAGATTTTGTCATAGCGTTAAAGAAATTTTGGCGAAATTCTTTAACAATTATTCTAGGGTATTGCTTTAATTATTCTGATTAATTATGGATATTATACTTTAACATTTCTTCTGACGTCATTTTCAGTATTTTTTGACAACATTTAACTTGTTTTAACATATTTTAACACTTCTTTAAATGTACATAACAAATTCCATACCTAAAACAATACATATAATAATAATTTAGTATGAATCTATTGGGCAATCACAGACATTTCTTTCTTTTTACTGCGATTTTGTTCGGGATTGTGTATAACTTCATTATACCACCTTTTCAATCACCCGACGAAACGAGTCACTATTTTCGTGTAGTCCATCTTACTGATGGGAATTTGGTTGGAATAAAAGAGAATAATAGGCAAGGGGGAAAAATTAACGAAGCTCACATTAAATTAAAAAATGAATTTTACAAATTGAGGTTTAACTCAGGTAAAATACTGGAGCATCAATTCGTGAGAGCCCTTGCTATTAATAAGAACGAATTAGAACTTCAATTCGTTGACTTTCCAAACACAAGTTTTTATTCACCATCTGTTTACGTACCGCAAATTCTCGGTTCCATAATAGGAAAAAAAATCAATAACTCATTGATTTCCTTCTATTTAGTAAGGTTGGTTACCCTTTTAGTTTGGGTAATAATAATTTTGGTTACCTTGGAAAAAATTCCGTTTCACAAGTGGACAATTACATTTTTGACGCTTCTTCCTTCCTCAATTTTTCTACACGCGTCAGTAAATGGAGATGCTATTACAAATGCATTATCCTTCTTATTAGTAGGAATAATAATAGGAAAGGTTGTATCCAAATCCAAAGAAAACAACTTTTTTTTTATATTCATGGTTTTTTTGATAACATCAACTATACTTTTAAACAAGATTATTTATTTCCCAATAGTAGGATTGATACTGCTAGTACCTAGTGATTGTTTCTACGATAAAAAGCAAAAAATTGTTTGGATTTCAGTCCTATTTAGTTTAGTTTTTTTGGTGTTAACAGGTTGGTACCTGTATACAAAAAGTCAATTTATAAGTTATGATGATTATAATCCTTTATACAGAAATGGTTTACAATTAAATGCTGGAGTTGATCCTGGAGCACAGATGAGTTACGTACTACGTAATCCACTGACTTTCATGAGGACTGTTATATTTTCCGTTTGGGAAACTAAAGCTGCCACAATTGCACATTACATCGGAAAATTTGGATGGGAGAAAAACTATATCCCAACTCCAATCATTGGAATATTGACAATATTAATACTATTAAATGCTATTTTCGAAAAACCAAAACAAGCATTTAGTCTTTCGAATAGGGCTCGTGCACTATTGATTGGGTTAGCCTTGATAATGATGGGTGGATTAACATTGTTGATGTATCTTCATTGGAATCCGGTAGGTGCGGACAGAATTTCGAATTTATCTGGGCGCTATTTCATACCTATTTTCCCTTTATTGTTCCTAGCCTTAAAGAATGATCGATTTAAGCTTGTTAACTATGAACAGCTTAGAGTAGGTACTTGCATCTTTATCTGGATTGCTCTCTGTTCTGGGGTCTGGAGTGCCTATCATCGTTATTGGGTATAACATGAATTCCTTACATACATGTTTATAGTTACCGCTTCCAATTCTTGTTGAGTACCTGAAGGACTATGCTTCCAATGCCATAATTGGTTTCTTCGGTATTGGTGAGTACTACAGTAGCGGTATGGCTCTCCTTTACAAAACCGATATACGCTCGAAAGCCATCCGTTACACCGCTATGTGCATATACATTGTAAAACCGCTTCTTAGGCTTTATGATATGCCATCCTTGAGCCATCCATACCCGTTTAACGCTAGTACCAGAGGTTTCAATAAGTGTTGAGCCAAGCGTTTTGCCTAAATCAAGATGAGTATCCTCTAAAAAAACAGCTAATAACTTCATGAGATCTGCGGCCGAAGACTTGTACCCAATAGCACCTGCAAACACCTGAAAGTTCCATGGTGTTGCGGGATCGCCTAACAATGAGTAGCCCTGAGCCATACGACCTTCCTGCTCCAAGGACAAGTCAATACGCGTATCTGTCATCTGTAACGGCTTCAAGAGCTTCTCTTCTATCAATTGAGGGAATGGTGCTCCGCCGGCTGTTTCAAGCACCACCGCAAGCAGCGCAAAACCTACATGACTGTATTGGTATTCGTCCTTGACAAGCATAAAGTTAAATCCAGATAAAAATTCTAATAAATCGGCTTTAGAATAACTTGCATAAGGATCACTTTTTGAAGATTCATTAGCGCCAAAGTTGAAAGGAAGTTTAGGCAACCCTGCGGTATGTGAAACCAGTTGTCTAATTGTGATTTTTTTACCATTTCGCTGCAGATTGATTCCATCTAGATATTCATCAGCAGGTGTGTCATAAGATAATGTGCCTTCAGACACCATAATACTCAACAGGCAGGCAGTAAACACTTTAGAGATGGAGCCAATCTCCCATACAGTATTGGCATCAGGCACTTTGCCATTGCCTTTTACAGTCTCTTTAAAGCCATACACATAAGAACCATCCCTGTCGATCACACCGACAACCATTCCAGGAATCTTTTTCATCTCCACCTCGGTATAGATCATTCTGGTCAACATTTTCTCCAAAGATGGGTTTTGCTGTGCGTTGGAAGGCAACCAAAACGCAAGGAAAAGAACTATGGTATAACTTATTTTCATCATAAACGGGGTGGAATTATAGGTATGTTCTAACAAATTAGATACCACAATCTATCAAGTAATCTTTTTCCCGCTCAAGGCTTCCTTGATATTATGATCTAAGGCTCTATGCGCTAATGGTTTTGTGAATTGATTTAAATCATCCATTGCCTTGTTAATAAGATCTTTATCCTCTCCTTCAACAGATTTTCTCAAGGTGTCGACAAGGTCGAGTGTTGTGGTCATTTCATTTTTTGTAAGGAGCGTTTCATTTTGCTTTAAAAATTTGTTGGCGCTCAACAATATATTTTTTGCTTCGTTTCTTGCTTCAATTAAAGAGCGAACAGATAAGTCTTCTTGTGCATATTGTAAGGAGGCGATTAGCATTTTGGCCATCTCCTCTTCAGAAATACCGTAAGAGGAATGCATTTTTACAGTTTGTTCGACTCCTGATCGTAATTCACTCGCCTTTACTTGTAAGATGCCGTCAGCATCCAAGATAAACTGTATGTCTATCTTAGGAATTCCAGCTGGCATAGGTGGAATATCAGATAATATGAACTCTCCCAGTTTACGATTGTCAGCTACAAGATCCCGTTCGCCTTGATAGATCGCCACTTTCAGATTTTTCTGTCCATCTACTGACGTTGTGTATTGTCGCCCTGCACGAGCAGGAACTTTTGAATTTCTAGAGATGATAGCATCCATCAAACCTCCTATTGTTTCAATTCCAAGTGATAGTGGTGTGACATCGATCAACAAAATGTCTTTATTGTTTCCTGCCAGGATATCTGCTTGAATGGCGGCGCCCATTGCTACAACTTCATCAGGGTTGAGGGAACAGTTAACTGGTTTGCCAAAGAAATCTGTAGCAGCTTGTCGCACAAGAGGCACTCGTGTAGACCCGCCCACCATAATGATTTCATCGATATCTGTCAATTGTAATTTAGCATCTCGGATAGCTTGCTGAGAGGCTTGAATCGTTTGATCGATCAAAGGCTGCACGAGCTGATTGAATTGCTCCAATGTGATATCAAACTGCTGCTTGTCAATTGATCCAGTAAAGGAGGATTGTGTTGACAATTCTTTCTTTGCTTGTTCTGCCAATAAGCGTAATTGCTGACTGTACGATTTATTTTCGAGTGTGGTTTGGCTTATCGAATTGGTGGTCACCCAATGGTCTATCACGACCCGATCGAAGTCGTCTCCACCAAGGAAAGTGTTACCATTTGTTGCCAATACTTCGAAAATTCCATTTTGGATTTCAAGGATGGAGATATCGAATGTCCCTCCACCAAGATCATATACTGCTACTATTTTTGATTCATCTGGCTTTAAACCAATACCATATGCGAGACTTGCGGCTGTAGGTTCGTTGACAATTCTCAAGACATCTAGTCCTGCTAGTTTTCCAGCATCGCGTGTTGCTTGTCGCTGAGCATCGTTGAAGTAAGCGGGGACGGTAATGACTGCTTTTCTAACTGTTGCACCTAATTCATTTTCAATGCGTTGCTTGAGTTTTTCTAAAATCTTAGCGGACAGCTCTACTGGATTGTAAAAGCGATCGTTGACCCTAATCTTCACTAATTGGTCAACATCTTCATCAATGATCTTATATCCAAAATACTTACTATAGTCTTCAATGTCTTTGAATGCTTTTCCAAGCAGTCGTTTGACAGAATAAATAGTATGATGGGGATCAGATATCAGATACGGTTTTGCTTCATTTCCTACTATTGTATCTCCCTTTTCATCAAAATGAACTATAGATGCAACCAAGGCATTCTTTCCTGCTTTATCCTTAACAGTATAAGGCTGTCCGTCTTTCATAAAAGCGACAAGGCTATTGGTTGTACCAAGATCAATCCCTACAATGATTGAACTGTCTTTTTCTATGGTTCCTTTTGAAAGGTTTATTGGAATTTTTGCCATTTTTCGATATTGATTCAAATAGACAACAAAAGTAATAAGTTTAAGTTGGATTCTGCAACGAAATTAAGTTATGTTCTACTTATTTGATGGGTAAGAAGATCTCTGCCATCATGCAGCGTACGCTTCCTCCGCCAACAGATTCGATGGTAGGTACAGCAGCCGCAACTAGACGGCCATACTGACTTAGTCTGGCAATTTGTGTAGGACTAAGACAATCATAGGCTCGTTGCGAACAGATTATCAGTTCTTCGTCATTAGTTCCTAGAACTTCCAGCATATTCCCAGCAAATTCGTTCATTTGCTCATGGCTGATTTCGATGGTCTCTAATCCTGAATTCAAGAAATGTGTCAATAACTTTTCACGGTCGTCTTGATTGGGTAGACTCTCTAAGCATATGACTACGTATCCTGTTCCCAATGCCATCATGACATTGGTATGATAGATTGCTTGTCCGGATTCGTCTTCAGATTGGAATGAAATGGGTTCGTAGTCTAACTGATTACAGGTTTTCTCAAATAATACTTGATCTGTTCTAGGTGAAATACAAGCATAGGCTTTACGGTTGATGTGATCAAAAATCATGCTCCCTGTTCCTTCCAGGAAGTGTGCTTTGGTTTCGTGATGACTGAGGTCTGTAATCTTTGTTATTGCAAAGGTTTCATTGATCTGATCGAGAATTTGCTGCCGCTTCTCTTTTCTTCTGTTTTTTGCGAATATGGGATACAAGACCACATGTCCATTCGGGTGAAAAGACACCCAATTATTGGGGAATACGGCATCTGGCATAGCGGGAGATTCCTCATCCTTGATGACTATTGTCTTTACTCCGTTTCGGCGTAGTAAGACATTAAACTGATCAAACTCTTTTCTTGCTTTAGTTAAGGTGTCGGTTTGCTCAGCGCTCTTGTCTTGAAACGCATTGTTTTGGGCGGTTTCAGCATTAAACCCAAAGCTTGCTGGCCAGACCAGCATGATGTTGTTTGTTGATTGTTTTAACATTGGATTGAATTTACAATAAGTTACCAACAAATTAAGACAATACTGATTAAAATATTTTGGGGTCATCCCTCACTCTGTCCTCTTCAGGCAGTTCCCGCAATGCTAAAAAACTGCCTGCTTCGTTCCTCCTTCGGGTCGGGCTTCTACATGCTCGCAGGTCTGCTCGGCCCTTCACTATGTTTCGGGCTTCAGCTTCGCTTCACATTCCGTCCCCCTTGCCCGCCACTAAAATATAAGGAACAGCCTCGTCAGGCCATTCGTGAATAGTATGACGCAGCAAAATGATGGTCTGATATTCAGCTTACTAATTGGTTGATTCGGATTGATTTTATGCTCGCGTAAGGAGTGGTAGGTGTTTGTTTGAATGTAGCAGTTTAGCCAGTGTGATGGCTTGCGAAAAGAGTGCCGGACGATCCGACCCTTTAACAAACTGGGCAGCACCATTGGAATCAATGGTGCTGCCCAGTTTGTAAAAGGGATACGCCCAAATTAATCTTAATTTCCTGAAACTTTATAGACCGCGCCGATATTGAGGAGTCCAAGTGTACCGTAGCCCAATTCACCATAGACGGCGAATCGATTGCTGACGTGATAACGAACGCCACCACTCAATTGGTAGACCCAGTTAAGCGGAATATTGTTGAAGTTGGCAGTCGATTCTTCAGGGACAACGCCAGACACAACATTAACGATATCATCTAGCACAGAAGTCTGTGTTTCAGCTTCTTCGCCGATGCGCTTGCTTTGTATAAATGAGTAGCCACCGACGACAGCGAAATAGGTATCCAGACCACCAATTTGTGGATTTCTTTTACTGGTCAGCATGTCCTCAACGATTTGTGCGGCATTAGGCTTACCAGAGAGCAATGCTTGAATTGGGATGTAATAAACGAGTCTACCAGCAACGGAATATGCGTTGGTGACTCGGTAGGCCCTTCCTTTCACTGTTTCTGCAACATCGCCTGGATCATCTGGACAAAGATCTGGTAAAATTTGACATAATACACCGCCCGTTTGCGTGTTGATGCCTTGCTGAATTGTCTCAAAAGTCTGGATTGCCGAACGAGCTCTAAAGTATCCCAAATGGAGTCCTAGCCCAACTCTTTCAGAAGCTCCGTATTCATACTTAAGTGTAAAATCGGGAGTTGTGTAGCCTTTTTTGTCTTCAGTCACCACCAAATCTATAGCGGAGTTCAAGACATTTTCGGCAGCGTATCTTGCACCAACCAAATTAGGATATCCCAATCCGATATTAAAGTTATGAACGCCTTTTAAAGGAAACTTCTTAACCTGTTCGGTATCAGATGTTTGTCCAAAGGACCAATTAAACGTTAAAATGAGGAGCGAGAAAAGTAGGGTTTTTCTGGAGGCGAAATGTAATTTATTTGCCATTATACTAGAGTTGATTTGTTCTTATGACGTGAAACAAGCCATAAGTCTCAGGCAAATTGTAAAAAATAATTAACTAATCCAAATAGAAATGTGAAACGAACTTGGCATCCTCATCAATAATAAGGCTGCTTCTACGTCTAAAAGACAGGCCACATGGGCGATCCACATAAAAGATGCCAGGCTGATAATAGTTTCCACTATCATCTACAGGAAGCTTCGCAAAATCCTGATAAATTACAGGAAACTCATAAAAATCACCTTCTCTTTCGTCCATAACTTCCCCATCCTTATCGTAAATAGTGATGTTTTCTCCTTCCCGACCGTAGACTACCTTTTCGACGTATGGTCCAGTTGGATTTGTAGGTTTCTTGAATGTTGTTTCTAATAGCAATGGATGTCCGGGATTTAAATCCCATAACAATTTCATCATGCCTTTTGCTTGAAACAGCAGCGTGTATGCTGGATTAAGGATCATCGCCATGTCTTTTTCGACGATCTCTGTTAGGATATCCATCAACTCTGGTTCTTCCAAAGCGATATACTCCCAAGGCACAATTTTAAACCAAAAGTCGAACTTCATAAATTCTCCTTCTTCCAATTCGGCAAATATGCCATCGTCGGGAGAGAAGGTAACTTGTTCAAGATCTCTGTATTCAACATCAAAGCCAGCTTCTTCTGCAGCGTCATAGATGACATCGGCGTTAATGATATCTTCTTCATGCCCCATAGTGGTGACAAGTAGTGTTGGTTCTTTATCTGGATTGAGTACTTTTAATTTCTGAAAATAGTCAATCAGTTCCTTGTATACGCTATTAAACTGTCCGTATTTTTCAAGCCCATTCAACTCCAGCATAGCCTTTTGAATGAATGTAGTTTCTGCTAGGATGGTTGGTGTATCTGAGTTAAACTCAATCAGTTTAATGGGAAGTCCGTCCAGCCCACCCGCCAAGTCAAATCTACCAATCAGGTGTTGATGATTGGACTTAGACCACGTTAACCGAATCATATCCACTATGTTAGGTGGGATATTTAGATCATTCCACAAGTCATTATTGACTACGAACTGAGCGGCATCAAGATACATCTGATAGAGTTCTTCACAGGCTTTGTTGTAAGGTGCCACTTCAGACCTTGCGACTCCGATCATTTCGGGTGCAAGATAGAGCCATTCACCATCTCCAGCAAACCAACCCCACCCCATTTCATTAAGAAGAGCGAGTGGAAATTCTTTTACCTGCTTAATTCTACGGCTATCCACCGTAAGACCTAGTAGATTTTCCGCCACCAAATCCTTTAGAGGAGTTCACTGGTCTTCTTACTGTTGTTCTTTTTGCTGTTTGTTTTAGAGTACTAGTAGTTTTAGCTGCTTTCTGGTAAGTAGCAGGTGTTTTGTACGCTCCTCTATTGACAGGGCTTGAAAGGCTTCTTCCCATGTAGTATCCCATCAGTCCTCCCATAAGGACGCCATTCATACTTCTGCGTCTAGTCGGACTATCAGCATCAACTAGTTTGGCCTCTTCTAGCGTGAAGGTGTCTCTTGTACCATCGATATAAGAAGCGATGATTCTGGAGTCTTCAATCTGTGGGACTTCAGTCTCATTTGTAATTTTGAATAACTCTTTTTCTACTTCCTCAACTTCTGTGATGAGCCCTTGAGTCAATTCGTATTTCGTTTCTTCTGTGTATTGTGTTTCAGAACTACCACAAGAAGTGAATACCATACTAGCACTAGAGATAGCTAAAGCACCAATGATAATTGAATTTCTTAATACAGGAATCTTGCTAAATTTTTTTAGTGGGGTCATGTGATATTTATTTTAAAAGTAAATTATACGGCAAACATAATACATTAGTTTGAAATACTAGAATTTTTTTATTCAGAAAACAATAGGAATGTTGTTTTTTGTTCGAATCAATTGACACAGAACACAATATTGATTATTTCGATCCTAATTATCTTTTCAATTACCTCTTTATGTCTTGTTCAGCCATGAGCAACAAAACTCAAGCAAAGACATGTACACCAAAAACTATAGTTGCAGCTTAAACATAGGTATTGCGCAGAGAGATGACAAAAGCAAGGGACATTATTAGCGAAAGCGATAACAAAATTTGTTTAATTCCACTAATTTGTGCCACTCAAATCAATTTAAACGTATAGGAATAAGGAGTAGAAGGTTACGTTTTATATGTTTTCACCTTTTTTCCTATAATCTCCAAAAGGGATATCCCCAATCTACGATTAAGAAAGGCCCAGAAGAGTACTTTTTGGGTTTTAGGATTATAGTAGAACACATCACCAGCAAGGATGAATCGGCCCGAATCAAATTTGTCTACTCGCTTCTGAGATACTTGGCCATCAGGGGTGATCGTGGCTAAAATAACCTCATTTTTCCGACCAATATTTTTATTATAGACGAAGTAGCTATTTTTCTCCGTTCGAATTATATATACGTTGTTATAAGAGTCAGGCTTTTGTTTTCTATCGAGCGACTTTATGGAGATAAATTCTCCTTCTTCGATCCTAATGATTTTATCAATTACTTTCTTTATGTCTTGTTCAAAGGATTTTGAAAATTCAGAATTCAATCCAAACAATTAAACCGAATTTAAAAGCTTAGCCGCGAATTACGTTCCTGAGAATGCTGCGAATTTAAAAGCTTCAAAAGAAAAAATTAAAGAAATAATAAAAGCCGATGTTGAAGGTGCCGGAATTGGTGCTTCCTTGGGCAGTGTCTTCGGACCTTGGGGGACTTTGATTGGTGGAATTATTGTAGGTGGCGCCAATTCTTATGCTCATTCTAGTACAGCACCCGCTGAAGGCGGCAATGGTTGGGTTGACGAATGTGATTACCATGATGCCCTATCCTTCCATGAGAACCCTGATAACCCACTTAATGAAGTCGGTGTTAAGCACAATGAATTATTAGTTTTCCTTGTAGATTAACAAGCAAAATTTACCTAGTTCCCCCTATTTGCTCCACCTTAAACACGAAGTACTTGGTATCACCACGCCAATTAAACTGGTAAAACTTCTCTCTGTAATACAACTTGACACGAGACCCAGAGTCGACAGCATCTTCGATCGCCTTCACTACTTGTTCGTCGCCGCGGTCTACGGAAAATGCCCAAACAGCAGAAGCGATATCACTACCTTCGTTACCAGCAGCGCCTCCCATGTTGAGTTGTCCCTCAAGTGTTTTGAAGATCAGACCTTTCTTACTCAGTTTCATTACTGTTCCGGCACGGTAACCTTCACTGAAACTCCCAAATACGACGTAGGAGCCAGCGGCTATTGAGATAATTAGAATACCACCAAATATAAAGAGTAGTTTGCGTTTCCACGACCCTTTTTTCTTTGTGGTTTCTGTATTGGCAGTTGTTGCTTCAGCTGTCTTTTTCATGATATCGAATTATACTAATTAGACGAAAATATATTACAAAGGTATTGAATTTAATGTAGATTAAACATTGTGTTATAATTTTTTGAGTCCTCCAAGCTGTTCAGAACTGTAATCAATCCATTGTTGTTTTGGTCACTTTCAATCTACCAAATGCGCCTTCAACAAAGCAGCACAGGCTTTATCAAGCATTTGGTACACGTGCTCAAAGCCATCACTATCATAGTAAGGATCTGGTACGTTTTGATTGTGTTTTGGCGTAACATAATTCATAATCAATTGAATCTTGTTAATTTCTTCTTGACTAGAAGCCAGTCGCTTGACGTTTGTGTAATTGGACGAATCCATAACCAGTATAAAGTCAAAACGATCAAAGTCAGTAGCCCGAAATTGCCGTGACCGTTGCGCTGAGATGTCAATGTCGTGTTGCTTACCGACTGCTACGGAACGATCGTCAGGTGGATTGCCAGAATGCCAGCCAGCTGTTCCTGCAGAGTCTACTTCCCAGCCTTTTAGTCCAGAAGCTGCTATTTTTGCTTTCAAAATGCCTTCAGCCAAAGGGGAACGACAGATATTACCTAAGCAGACCATTAGCACTTTCATAGTTTATAGTTTCTAGCAGTGACATTAATAACTACAGGAGCATTCACCAACTGGTATTGTAGGTTGAGGATACTGGCATTGATTAGTGTCGTCTTAAAACTGCTGTACATCCCATATCCTTCATGGATATGTCCGAAAATATGGTAACGAGGTGCTAGGCCCAGGATTATCTCCTTCAAATCTGAGCAGCCCACCCGCTCTCCTTGTGCCGTTTGATCACCATAATCCAAAGGCGGACCATGGGTAATCACTACATCGACACCACTTGGAATCTTCTCCCAGTAACGACGGATATCAGCACCACGATCTCGGTTAAATGCCCAATCAAAAAAGCGAGGCGTAACTGGTGAGCCCCAAAACTTGAGGCCTTCAATCTCAATAGCTTCGTTTTCGAGATAAATCACTGAATCCGGTAACATTTCACGGAACTGTTCTGGGTGATCCTCCATTAGAAAATCGTGATTGCCTGCAATAAATACTTTGTACTGATAAGGCTGTGCTTCAAACCATTCGAGAAATTGCTTCACCTCATAGGCGGAGCCACGAGATGATACATCTCCTGCATGTAATAGCATATCTCCTTTTGGCAATTGTAACTGCTGATGTTTGCCATGTGTATCAGAAATGCAGACTATTTCCATGGATCTTTGTACTCAGTAACGTTTTCTTTATTCTCAATTGGCGCAACAAGAACCTGTTGTTCTGGCTCACGTTTATTAAATAACCCAGTAAATCCAAAGAAGCTACCGACAACGCCACCTAGAATGTGTGCGAATTGAGACACACCATCTGATTCCATACTTTGAATGATTTCCTTGCCTATAAACATCATCGCAACAAGAATAAAGGTCAGCGGTATTTGTCCCTCTTTCACATTAGTAAAGGAAACGAGCATTATAAACATAAACACGATTCCACTTGCCCCCCACAAGCCTGTACTAAACAAGCTAATATTGAGAAACGCTGTGACTATTGCTGTCAGAATGATCATTATAAAGAGATTCACGCTACCATATTTCTCCTCAATGATTGGCCCAAGCAACAATATAAATGTCATATTGCCCATCAAATGCTCCAAACTAGCATGGCCAACAATGTAGCTCACCAGATTAAAGTAATGTAGGGAATTGCCCGCATCAAAGTTAGAACCAAGAGAAACAAAGGGACTTAGTGCTCCAAGCATAGATTGGTTTACAAAATATATAATTGTGCAAATCAGAGCATAAGTCAAAACTACCGGTGAATTATATCGAATACCTAATGCCATAATGAACCTTTTATGAAGAATATTTATTATTTTCCTGTAAATTAAACTGTTTTTGATTAAAATGGTTGTTTTTTAGAGAAACTAACAAAATTTTACGATTTATGCTTAACAGAATCATCTTTATCCTTGTTTTTAACTGTTTTTTAATGGTTAATTTTTTGATGGGTCAAAATATTGCGCTAATACCTTTTGCTTCATCATTTGATCGACCGGTCGACATTTCCTCCGCTGGTGATAGTTATCTTTATATCACTGAGCAAGATGGTTATATCTACAAAGTTGATCAAAATGGTATTACATTGCCAAATGTTTTTCTGGATATTGAAGCCCGAGTCAACTCTGGGGGTAATGAGCGTGGCTTACTAGGATTGGTCTTTCATCCCAATTATGCTTCCAACGGCTATTTTTATGTCAATTATACTGCTACAGGCGGTGGTGCCACAAAAATTTCCAGGTTTTCTGTAGATCCTAACAATCCTGATATCGCATTACCCAATTCTGAATTCAATATCATGACCGTTTCACAACCCTTTTCTAATCACAATGCTGGTGATTTGGAGTTTGGAGCCGACGGGTATCTCTATATTCCTCAAGGTGATGGTGGTTCTGGAGGCGATCCTGGTAACCGAGCTCAGAATCCTCAAGAATTGTTAGGAAAGATGCTAAGAGTAGATGTTGATGGTGGCTCTCCTTATGCCATTCCTGCTGACAACCCTTTTATAGGCAATGCTGCTGTCCTTGACGAAATTTGGGCGATTGGTCTTCGAAACCCTTGGCGTATTAGCTTTGATCGCTTGACAAATGATTTGTATATTGCTGATGTTGGACAAGATGACTTTGAGGAAATTGATGTACAACCTGCAACCAGTCAAGGTGGTGAAAACTATGGATGGCGTTGCTACGAGGGCAATTCTGCGTTTAATTCCAATGGTTGCGGTCCAATAAGCACTTATGTATTTCCTATACACGAATATCCCAACAATTTTAGTACCGGCTGCTCGGTCACAGGTGGTTATGTTTATCGAGGAACACAGTACCCAGCACTTTATGGCAAATACATTTACGCAGACTTCTGTACTGGGAATTTCTGGTGGTTGGAAGAGACTGGTGGCACTTGGACTAACACCCCTATTGGCCAATTCACGAGTATGAACTATTCTACTTTTGGAGAAGACGTCAATGGCGAGCTTTATGTTGCTGGTTTATCGGATGGCGCTATCTACCAAGTTATAGACATTGCTTGTCAAGGCTTTAGTCTTGCTAGTGCTACAGTAACCGATTCCAACTGTGATACAGATGATACTGGAGCGATTGATCTAACTATTAACGCGAATGGGCCCTTTTCTGTAAGCTGGTCTAATGGTGCCAATACAGAAGATCTTATGGATCTTGCTCCTGGCATCTATACTGCAACCATCACTTATTCCAACAACTGTATTCTCACTACTACACAAACGGTTGGATTGCTGAATACGGCGGTGGTTCCTGTGATCTCATTTCTGGGGCCTCAAAGCCTTGAAAGCACGTCCGCTGCTACCTACCAGTGGTACGTCAATGGAGTTCCTATTGGAGGCGCTACAAATCAAACCATTCTGTACACTCAAAATGGAGATTATACTGTAGTCACTACTGATGCTAACGGCTGTACTGCTACTAGTTTATCTTTTGGTGTCTTGCTCAATACTGAGGAGCCAGAATGGGCGCAGTCTTTTTCTGTACAACCTGTTCCATTTAGCGATTATCTTGAAGTGCAGTGGGAGACTGACCACAACATGCCGTTGCAATTGGAATTGGTGAACACGCTAGGTCAGACTGTTCGCAAATCTGTTGTGGAAGGAGCGGCGACGGTTTTACTGGAGACTGATGAACTGAATGCTGGTATTTATTTTGTGAGGCTGGGGACTGTTGACTCTTGGATTGTGAGGAAGGTGGTGAAGTGATGATCTTGAACTGTTAGTCAAACTCTCGATGAGGTAGTGTACAATAAAAATATTGCTTGGTATTTTTGGTGGGCTTTGGATTACTTGGCCTCATTATATAAAATTCCTTAATCTAGACTATCCATATTTAGTGCCTGACCGAAAACACCAGTTTTTTAAGCAATGAACGAGCGACCTGTTACTTTTTCAAAAAGCGAGAAGTCTTTACTTTTTGAAAATCGATGCTTTACGGCTTGCAAAACCTCTCACTTCTGGACTGGGCCGGCTTCCGGAAGTAACAGGTTCCTCGTTCTTTATTCATTAACTAATGTGATCTGATATGCCTTCAGTTTCTACAAAAAAATTAAAATTATTCAGCGATAAGCTAGATAAATGGAATATTCCCAAGAATATTTGTCGTAACAATTTCTTATTAAAACATTGATAATCAACGACTATTGTCTTTTCGTTCAGACACTATTTATAACAGCGTGGAGTAATTGTGCCAATTAAACATCAAACAACAGCAAATTTACTCCCTCATCCTCTTATTCCTATTAATACTATACCGCATCGTATCCGCCTCTAACCGCTTATCCTTATCATTGAAGGCTAGTAACTCCGTACTTGAAATCACACCTCTTTCAAGTAATTGTGAGATCAAGGTATATCCTAAATCACGAAGCTTCGACTTTGTGGGGTTTCGTACTTGATATTCCTTTTTAATTACGTGTAGGAATGCAATGTCATTTTTAGTGTTCAAGTGATGACTCTTGATATAGTTGACTTGTTCCCAAGCCTCGTTTGCATCAGGGATATTGCTGAAGTACATGGATAGGCAAGCGTTCGCTTCCTTATGGTTTTTCCAGCCATTTAGAAGGATGTGTTGGGTTTGATTCAAATCAAACAATTTCGATTTACAAAGTAAAGATGCTTTGATATACCGAGAATGGTCCAGGTAATCATCAACCACTTTTTGATAGATTTTATTAGCGGTTTCTTGCTTTCCTTGAACCACATATAGGTCGCCTGCTTTCTCCAGTTTATTGTTCTTTTTGTACAATTCAATCGCCTTGTCGTAAATCATAGCCTTCTCATAACATTCAGCGGCTCGTAGTTCATTTTTATGATATTTCATGTAAATATAAGCCGCTTTTTCATAGCGCTTTCCTCTACACAAAGTCTCGGCTGCATTGATAGAATTTTTTAATAATTTTAGATAGATAAATGCTGCTTTGTCGTAATCTCCTTTTTGCTCTAAGGCTATAGCAGCTCTCCTATATTCCTGTTGAAGTCTGAAGTATTCATCTCCTAGGTTGACAGTGCCACCACTACCTCCTGATCCGCCCATTTTGCCAAATAAAGAGAAATCGAAACCTCTGTCGCTAAGCCTAAAGTCTGTTTCTTCTTTTCCTCTGGAATAGCCGTGCTCATCTAAAGGGATTGCGAATCTTAAGGCTTCTTCTGGATTGTTTTTAAGCATATCCACTAACTTATCTACCTCTTTCTTGTTTCGCTCCATCAGGCTTTCAAAGTCTTGCAATACGCGTTCCTTGACGTCAGGACCATCTAAGCCAAGGAGCTTCGCTAGTTTATCTATAGCAGACTCGCTGGACTTGTCAATGGTGGTTTTTCCGTCTGGTCCTTCCTCAACATTTAAAAACTTATTGTATAATTTTAGTCTGGTTTTTTCGCCGAAACTCAATGGTTTATTCTCTAGTTTTTCCCGCTTTGGCTTGGCCTCCATTTCAGCGGTTAACTCCTCCATTGGAGTCGCTACCACTCTGAATGATTTTACTAGTGGATTGATGCCTGTATAAGGGATTGGTTTTGTAGAGTGGAGCACCCCAGCGTCCTCTACACGAATATGCTGACTCAAGTCAAGCGGTGCTTCCAGTTTAAATAGCCCAAAATCCATATGATAGACATACCGATCCCCAGCAAACAAATGTTCGAGGTCATACGTTGTCAGTTCCGGAGTAATCCGAGTTTTCTCAGGAATAATCAGTTGATTAGAAATATGATGTGCGCCAATGAAACGTCCTAGATTCTCTGGTAAATGGGCAACATTCGTTAAGACCAAACAGCCCCAAACGCTATTAGCTTCAGTAGACGGTAAGGCAAAAAGCTCCAGTTTATCAGGATCAAGCCCCATGTCGTTTAAGCAAGTCAACCACGATTGCAGAATTGGATCTTCAATAAAGAAACCACAAAGCGGATACTTGTCAGTTGTAACACTAATCAGTTGAATTTCCATGTGCTATGATTTGGTCAATAAATGGTTGAATATACTTTAGATAAAACTGATCAGGTGGCAACAAGGTTTGAGAGAGTCCTCTCTGCTTTAGGGTAGTATTAATACCTTTTTCTCCTAGTTTTTCCTGGAGGTATTGTAGTTTGCTATGATCGTCTGATGTTGCTACACGTTTCTCGACAATTTGTGATGCGGATTCTAAACGTACAACCAAAATAGTTTGAATTAGTGTAATTGCATCTGCACGCATAAAATTTTCATCATCAAAGAACAATTCATTTCTTTGATCCATTCTGTAGTACGGATCTCCTGTAAATGTAGCTGTTGTTGCTGCGCCTAAGGCATTACCCAAAACACAAGGGAAATAGACATTAGGTAGCTCCCTGTTTGAAGACACTAAGGTCAACATGCCATTCTTATTGTGGTGGATCTTACTTCCGTCTGGGAACTGAAACACCCCAGCCACTAGTGCATCTGCAGCGATCTTAATAGGAGCCGGTGGAGAAGCAAGCAGCCGAAGCATCAATGTTCCGTTTTTATGGAATAGTTCATGTTTGCCAAAACACAATCTTCCTATTGGTGAAATGATGACCCGATTAAGATTTACATAAATTGGTTTGGGGTATGAAATCGGAGGGTTTTTTTTCTTGATTTGAAACATCCCTTCACTTGCTGTGACAGAACCATCCAGGTGAATCTTGTAGGAGCTGTCGACAGTAAAATAATCCTTCTCTGTATAATATTTCCAAGACTTATTCAATTTAAAATAACTGTTGATAGGCACTCGCTTTCCCGTATTCGGCCAGATTAAAGCAAAGAAATTGCGAGGTTCAGCAACAAGGACGACCGTAGAAAGATCCTCCAGAGTCATGACCGCCAATATGTTATGGTCATTAGAGAAATTCGAATCAATCATTTCCAACCCAGTATGGTTGTTTGGCCCCTTCGAACCATAAAATCGAAACAGTGATTTGTACTTCGTTGAGACATAACTGTACTCCCTGCCAACCCATAAGGATCTAAGCTTACTCCCATTAGGAAACAATATCGGATAGGAGAAATCAGTGGTGCTTTCTTGGCGTGTCGGCTTTATATCTTTCCAAACCTCAGCAATAGGCAATTTGAATTCCTGTATAAACCGCTTGCCTCTTTTAGGGTTTTTGTAGACTGAAATAGCGCCTTCACTTGTAGGGTGTATCCAATGATCAATTCGCTTACCGTACTCCGCACTGAAACGCTGCATGACTGGCTGATTGAGTCCTTCCTGATTACCGATAAAGAAGATCTCACTGACTTCAATAGCTTCTTCTGTAAACAGCTTCGTCAAGCCTACACCCGGATCCAAAGAACTATCCATGACAAGCAT